>JGI20166J26741_11521918_pt1 | contig 12467 bp, 9 predicted proteins | sample TergutCu122P5_FD_26741 | JGI IMG/M metagenome (IMG submission 26741) | reverse complement strand
TAAGATTTTCCGTTTAATTTTCGTACTTTTGTACGCCGTAAAATTACGAATATAAAAAGGAAAAAACAAATAAATGAAGAAGGGAATTAACATTGATCGCTTGGTTTTTAAAGATACCTCTTTTGCCAGTTTAATGAACGAAAGAATCCTTAATATCTTACTAATTGCTACAAAATATGATGCTTTTATGTTGGAAGACGATGGTAGGATTGACGAACAGATATTTAACGAATACACATCTTTGAGCCTTCGATATCCTCCTTTCTTCACCCAGGTGACCACCGAAAAAGAAGCGATTGCTGCCATGCGTCAGGCGGATTTTGACCTTGTAATTTGTATGCCGAATATGGACGATTCGGATATTTTTGCCGGCGCCAACCGGATTAAATCCCTTTATTCTAAAATTCCCATTGTGGTTTTGACTCCCTTTTCACACGAAGTCACCAAACGAATGTCGCAGGAAGATTTGAGTTCCATAGACTACGTTTTCAGCTGGCTGGGTAATTCCGAATTGTTGTTGGCCATCATCAAACTTATTGAAGACAAGATGAATGTGGACGATGACATCGCATCGGTAGGCGTACAAACCATTTTGTTGGTCGAAGACTCTGTTCGTTTTTATTCCTCAGCGTTGCCGCACCTGTATAAATTTATTCTCGAACAATCCAAAGAATTTTCAAAAGAGGCATTAAATGCTCACCAACAGACGCTTCGGATGCGGGGACGTCCGAAAATCCTGTTGGCGCGTTCTTATGAAGAAGCCGAAAAGTTATATCTCAAATACAAAGATCATACGTTGGGGATTGTTTGCGACATGAGTTTTCAAAAACACGGAGCGAAAGATCCGTATGCCGGTTACAAGTTTGGCTGCATGGTTCGGAATATCGACCGTTTTGTACCGATCATCTTTGATTCTTCGGAAGTTTCCAATAAACGTTTTGCCAATGAGTTGGGTTGCAGTTTTATCGATAAAAATTCCAAAACTTTTCCTCAGGATTTGCGGAAAGAGATTACAAATAATTTTGGTTTCGGTGATTTCATCATTCTGAATCCGCAAACGAAAGAAGAGATTACCCACATTACTTCGTTGAAAGATTTACAGACAAAAATATTTCATATTCCCGATGATTCCTTGGTTTACCATTTGTCACGCAATCATTTTTCACGCTATTTCTATTCCCGCGCGATTTTTCCAATTGCCGAGTTTTTAAAGGGTATCGATGTGTCGGAATATGCGAACATGGACGAAGCCCGTCAGTTAATATTCAATGCCATAGTTAAATACCGCAAGATGAAAAATTCGGGAATTGTGGCTGACTTCGAAAAAGAACGTTTCGACGAATACTCTCATTTTGCCCGTATTGGCGAAGAATCCTTGGGTGGAAAAGGACGAGGCCTGGCTTTTATCAGCCAGATGATTAAACAACATGCCAATGAAATAGATGATTTGTTCCCGCGCACAGGAATCAGAGTTCCCAAAACCGTGGTACTTTGTACGGATATTTTCGACGAGTTTATGGAAACAAACGATTTGTATTCCATTGCTTTACAAGATCTTCCCGATGAAGAGATTTTCAGGTATTTTCTCCGCGCCAGTCTTCCCAACCGTTTAATTGACGACATGCTTACTTTCTTTGAAGTGGTGAAAACGCCGATTGTAGTCCGGTCTTCAAGTTTATTGGAAGATTCTCATTATCAGCCTTTTGCTGGAATTTATAAGACGTATATGGTGCCTCATGTTTCCGATAAATATGAATTGCTGAATCGAGTGGGACAAGCCATTAAAGGAGTGTATGCCTCTGTGTTTTATAGAGATAGCAAAGCTTATATGACTGCTACCCGGAATTTGATTGATCAGGAAAAAATGGCGATTGTTTTACAGGAAATGGTTGGACAGATTTATGGAACACGTTGTTACCCAAATATTTCCGGTGTAGCTCGCTCTCTGAATTTTTATCCGATTGGGGAAGAAAAAGCAGAGGAAGGGATTGTTAACGTAGCTTTGGGTTTAGGAAAATACATTGTGGATGGAGGCGTTACCCTTCGTTTTTCGCCGAAATATCCAAATAATATACTGCAAACCAGCACGTTGGATTTTGCTTTAAGGGATACCCAGACCAAATTTTACGCTTTGGATTTGACAGACGACCGAAATGCCAAGATAACGACGGATGATGCCGGCAATTTATTGGGAATTCCTGTGAAAGAAGCAGACGAAGACGGAACTTTACAATATATTTCATCGACTTACGACCCGCAGGATCAAGTTTTGCTGGATGGTTATTATCCGGGACAGAATCGAAAAGTGATTACTTTTTCAGGAGTTTTGAATCACGGTATTTTTCCTTTGGCCGGTATTCTGGATTATGTTCTGAAATTGGGACAAACAGAAATAGGGCGTCCGGTCGAAATTGAGTTTGCCGTTAATCTGGAAAAAACACCCAAATTGGGAGTTGTCGGGAACTTTTATCTGTTGCAACTGCGACCGATTGTGGACAGCAGGGAAATTATTGGCGAAAACTTATTGGATGAAGAGAAAGAAAATTGCCTCCTCCAATCGGTACATGCTTTGGGACATGGAATTACCAATGATGTGTACGACATTATTTATGTAAAAACCGCCGAATTCAGTGCGGAAAATAATCAACAAATAGCAAGAGAAATCGAGCAACTCAATCGGGAAATGATTGAAGAGAACAGAAATTATGTTTTGGTAGGTCCCGGACGGTGGGGTTCGAGCGACCCATGGTTAGGTATTCCGGTGAAATGGCCTCACATTTCCAATGCCCGCGTGATTGTTGAAGCAGGTTTGGAAAATTACCGAATCGAACCGAGTCAGGGAACACATTTTTTCCACAATTTAACTTCTTTCGGCGTGGGTTATTTCACCATCAATCCTTATATTGAAGGAGATGGAGTTTATGACGAAGCATTTCTCAATGCCCAACCGGCTCTCAAGGAAACAAAATTCCTGCGGCTTGTCCGGTTTGAGGAGCCGATTGTGATTAAGATTGATGGGAAGAAGAATGTTGGGGTGGTGTTGAAACCTTAGCGTTTCACCGCAGCCATTGCCTCAAAAACAAGTCAAAATCTATCGCCTTGTCCATTTGGAACTTTGACCGTAACCGGTACCGCGCCATGTGGACGCTTTGCGGCCATACATTGAAACAATCCGCAATATCCTGCGTATTCATCCCAATGGCGAAGGCAAGGCAATATTTCAAATTCATAATAGATAAATCATCTCCATTCGCATACACCTCTTTCAGGAAAAAAACAGCATCCATTCGCTGCAAGGTTGCAATGTATTCTTTTTGCTTTTCTGAAGCTCCCAATTTTGTAACAATCGAAGTATTCAGTTCATCCACAATACTATGAAAATAGGTATCGGGTTGTTTCCTCCGTTGTTGATTTTGCTCGTATTGATGCAGCCGTTCCGTAAAATCTTGAATCTGAGTATTTAAGTCTTCCTGCTCCTTTTTTAATGCTATCAAGTCTTTGTCCCTTTCTTTAATCTCCTCCTCTTTGAAATGATTTTCGAGCAATGCCTCGTATTTTTCCAACTCCACTTTTTTCAATTTTTCCTCTTTTAATTGGGCTTGCTTTTCCCTCAAACGGAGCTGGGATTTATGTAATTGCAGTTGAGATTCTTGTAACTTTGCTTGGGATTCTATTTCGCTTTTTTCCTTCTCGATTAACTGCAACTGGGAATCTGCAGCTTTTTTTCTCATCCTCAGCCATCGGACAATGAAAAAGAACGATACAAGACTTAAAATCAACAATCCGATGTAAAGATAACCAATGTAGGTACGAAAGCGGTTTATCTTTTGCAGCTGTTTTATTTCCATGTCTTTCTGCTTAGTTTCATATTTGAACTCTAATTCATCGATAATCTTGCGCCTTTCAGCATCATGAATAGTATTCAGACTGTCGATCTTTTTACGTTCATATTTCAACGCCGAAGCATAGTCTCCTTTGATTTCCGAAATTTTGGACAGACGATCGCAAAGAACTACATACATAGAAAGATTTCCTTTACCAGACCACTGATCCATTAAACCGATTTGTTGTTTGAATATATTTTCTGCCTCTTTGTATCTATTTTCTGAATATGCCATCTCTCCTTTTACATTAAGGCTGTTGATAGTCAACGCGGTATCGAGTGGATTGGCATATCGTTCCCCTTTTCTTAAGTAATAGCTGACCGAATCCGGATTATAGGCTTGTTTACCAATCCAATTGTCCGCCAACCTAACATAGTTGTAAGCAATATTCGGTTTTTGGCTTTGTATAGACGGGTTATTTTCAAAAATAGAAATCGCTTTATGCTCGTAACAAATAATGGAATCTAATAAGTTTACCGGTTGATTCCTCTTCTCATACAAACTACTATAATAATAGGCTTTAATTTCATACAGATTCATTAGGAGAATTTCATTTTTCTGCTTGAATGAAATGTCCTGCATTTTGCCAACAATTTGTCTTAACTTTCCTGTATCGTTCTGTTGTATGTATGAAATAGCTAAATTATAATAAATGGGACTCAGTTGGCTTATTTCCCCGGCTTTTTCATAATAATCAATGGCTGTGTAATAATTGGCATGCGCTTCGGAATCATTTCGTTTATACGTGTAATACGTACCTAAGAGTTGGTAATAGTAACCCAAGAATATAGAGTCATTTACTTTTTCTACCCGAAAAGAAGCAGAATCCAAATAAGTTTTAGCTTGTTCAAAATTGTATTCTCTGAAGCAACTATCAGCAGTGGTCAAATAAAAGCGAAACCTTGCAGAGGATTCGTCCGGTACTTGGCTTTTTTTACATCCCATTATTATGAGAGAAAAAAGTAAAAGAGTACCTCCGTAAATAGATAAGCAAATTTTTTTTGTAGAGTGTGTGCCCATTCCTAACTTAGTATTAAATCGTTGCAAAGTTAAAGAATTATTTAATTATTTACGTCTATTTATGAAAAAATAATCAAACACAATGTCACCTTTTTGTAATCGACAACATAAAAAATTGAAAGACGAAATGATCCGGATGACTTTAGTCTTGTTCAAATTGTTAAACACTCAATTTTTTATTTGTATGAAAACAAAGATGTTTTTTGTGGCTGTATTAGCGCTCAGCGCTATACTGTTCACCGGCAAAGGAAAACAACAATGGGTGGGAGTAGATGACGTGAAAAAAAATTTCACTGTGTCATCTAACAGTCAAATTCCACCGATTCAATTTCCCCTTCCGATGCCTAAGCTAATAGACATGGGTAATTTGTCTGCTTAAGGAATTTTTGTCAGTTTTTCGATTCACCTATGGTAACGTGAACGCAGACGGTTAGGCAAAAGTAATTTTGTAAACGATTCGAATTCCGGGCTTCGGTGATGGTGAAGCTCGGAATTCATGTTGTTTTTAGATAATTTAACACTATAATTGCATCTTTAACATTTTTGCATCGCAAATAAATAAAACAAATTTCTTTTTTGTCGATACCTGTAAATATCTGTTTGTTAAAGTTTCAATACTTTTAACGCGCTTTTTGTTACGATTTCAACACTTTTACACACACTATGCACATTGAAGAAATATTGTTAAAAGAAGAAGAAAAACATCAGTTAACATATATAGGAATTATTAATGACTGGGCTGGAGCGATTCAGTTGACAGAAAATACGTTCAAATGTCAAGATGTATCTTTTATAGATGCAAAGATACATTTATTGGATTTCTTTTATTCTTCTATACTTCACTATCGGGAATTTATCAAAAAGGAAAAGACTTCTAATTCCCATTTAAAGCGGCATCATTTCAAGAAGACAGGAATGTACGTTTCAAGTATGTCTAAGAGAATAAAAGCCAAGTTGGATGAAGAGCTGAAAACTCCTGCCGGGATAAGCTTTGCCTGGCATTTTTCAAATAGGATTTATGATGGAATTTATGATCACTTTTGCCGGAATAATTCAACTTTCAGGATGCCTCAAGAAACCGATGAATTCTTTTTCGGTAAATCGAAAAAAAAATATCCTTTAACAATCAATCAAGTTGTCAGTCAGCTGGAAGCCAATGATTCGTCGTTTTGGGATATTTGTACCCGATATATGCAATATTTATCGCACAAGGCGGTAAACTATTTCCTGCAACGAAGTGATAATCACGGTTTTTCGGATTTGATAAAAGATCAAACCTGGGAGGATACTTATAAAGTATTGCGGAAGCGCTTAATTGAGAAAAAGGGAGCTATACCCAAATTTAAGAACGGCTGTGATTTCAGGAATTATCTGATGAAAGTCTGCAAACTTCAGGCCTACAACTCGCAACGTAAATATATGCAGAAAGAGGGTTACATAGACGATTTACTACAAATGAATCCGGATTGCGAGGACGAGGAAGATACCGAAGCTCCTTTTCTTGAGGAAGAATGCGAAAATTCCACTTTGGATTACAAGGAATCGTACGAATTGGATATCAACACAGACAATCCTTATGAAGTGGCAAATGCTGTTTCCATTATTTTGTTAAACTCAAACCACCCTCTTTTTGTGCCGTTAATTGACGGTATCGAAGATGACGTCGAACTGTTGATAGACAAGACTGTCAATGAAATGAGCTACAACGATATTATTTCCGAACGATATGAAGGGAAAAAACTCAGCGAAGAGGACTTCCGGCGCTTGAATGTAAAGGCAAGAAAAGACTTTGAAAGAGTCCGGAAAAAATTGTGCGAACGCTTGAAAAATCTTGTCAATAGAAAAGTAAGCAAAGGTCGTCACAATTATGCCTTCTCTCCTATATATAATAAAACATCAGAATCATGAAAAAGCAAATGTTGGAATATTGTTCGCCAGCGCAAATCGAACAGTATCTATTAAACAAAATGTCGCTGGGTGAAGAGACCCTCTTTCAAATGCATCTGGAAATCTGTAAAGACTGCAGGATGCGTATTAATTCCATACGGAGACTCTCATACGTGGTTGCCGGTGAGGAATTGGCATATATCAAAACTCCTGATAAAAAGAAGCAGACAAAAGACAAAAGACAAAAAAAGATACAGCTTTGGACGTTTGTTTCCATTGCAGCTTGTATAACCTTGGTCATTGGTATTTCATTTTTCAGGCACTATACCCAGGAAGGCGAAGACGGTATTTCGGTACAAAAAACATACATGAACCAACGCTCGAAAGCCGATAGGGCAGAGATGACAGCAGCAGAGATACTTTTCCCGGATAAGGAAGTAATTTCATTGCCGGTAGGGACGCCGCTTGTATTCAAGTGGAACCGGGAAGCTAACTATAAATTGATCGTTAAATACGGCGATCAAACAATAATAGAAACCACTGGATTCGGTGAATCTTATACATTGGCGGCAAAAAAAATGCAAGGGCTTTCTGTTCTGAATTGGAGCTTGAGCATCGAAAACAATGAATTTAAAGGACAAATAAATATAGTAAAATAATGGTAAAGAAGAATGTAAATTTAATTGGACTTATGCTCTTATGGACAGTATCGTGTTTATTTATGCAGGGATGCAAAACAAAAAGTGGTTTTATCAAGGAACCTTTCGGTGAGTACAGATCCGACTCCGTTTTCTTCCGGTCGGTAGGCCTCGGAGAAGATATGGATCTGCAAAGGGCAAAATCGAAAGCGATGCACAATGCAAAGGTAGAAATAGCACGCAATGCACAATCGGTTTGCCAGCAAGTTGTACTCGACTATCTTAACCAGACTGACAACAACAATAACATCAACCTGAAAGACCAGTTCATATCCGTAAGCACGGAAAGTGTTTCCGAATCATTGGTCAATGTAGAGGTCGAGGATGTTATTATGAAGAAAGACAAAAACAACTTGTACACATGTTATGCCAAAGTAAAAGTGCAGAAAAACAATGTGTTCGATACTTTTGCCGATCGTTCGCAGGACAAGATGAATATCAACGCCGAACTGCTTAAGCAGGTAATCGACAAAGTAGTAAATCAAATAAATACCCTGCAATAATGAAAGTCATACATCCTATTCTATTCATCTTGATTTTGTGCCTCTCGAATATGATGAGCGGATATGCACAACAAAACATTCAAATAAAGAATGCAGTAGGTTCGTGCGTTATAGCCAACATATCGCCGGAGGAAGCGAAACAAACCGCTTTGTTCAATGCCAAAATTGAAGCGCTGAGGCGGGCCGGGATTCCTGAAAATTTACTTGCCAATGTTACGCAAATAGGAGGAATATTCATCGAAACATCCGATGCCGAAATCGGAGGAGACATTACCGGATACGAAATTGTCAGGAATGATATAAAAACGAGTTTTGACGGAAACTCCAAAATTCTGACGGCAGAGGTAGTCATCAATGCAGATGTCGTTAAGTACAATCGGAAAAAAGATCCTTCTTTTCAAATTCAGGTACGAGGCCTCAAGAGCGTTTACAAAGAGAAAGAGACACTTTCTTTTTCAGTGACGCCTTATCAGGACGGTTATCTGCGGATCTTCCTTTTTGAAGAAGACGGAACCGGAGCACAACTTTATCCGGATGAAGGGGTCGAACCTGATGTGCTTTTCCCGAAAAACGGAACAATTACGTTTCCCACAAACGATCATTACTATTATGTGCTGGAGAAAACCGATAGAACAAAGAGTAAGGAAATCAACCGTATTCTTTTTCTTTTTTTGAAAGACGACACTCGTTTTGCGGGGAATGACATTACCCTGCAGTCGGTTTTGAACTGGAGGGCAGGAATTTCTCCCGATAAACGGACACAAGTATTTCGTGAGTTTACAATAGAACGTTAATATTATTAATTCAAAAATAAAAGAAGTGCTGTTATGAATTTTTTTAAGTATTATTTAATTGCGGGATTTTTACTATTCCCGTTGTTGCTACATTCACAGATAAGTAATGTACAAGTATCCACTGAAGGGGATCAGGTCATAATAACGTATGATTATGCCGCCCAGGATGAATCAATTGACGATATTACCGTCACTTACACTACCGGAAATGAGGCCGATGTAAAAGAAGCGAAGCAAGTAACCGGCGATGTACACAACATTACTCCGGGTACCGGCAAACGTATTGTGTGGAGTCCGTTAAGTGAAATGGAGAGCTTCTCTGCAGATAATCTGGTGATTCATCTCAAAGGTGTCCGCGACCCTGCGAAACAGGAAGAGTGTGATAACAACCTGAAGCTTGCCGACAAATTTTATGCCGATAAATCTTACGACAACGCCCTCAATTATTACAGTGAATTGCTCAATTGCCAGACATGCAACTGCAATCCGAAAGACAAGGCGTATGCAACCAAACAAATTAATAAACTAAAGATAAGCATGGGAATAAAAGACCGGTATTTCGTTTCCTATCTCTATGATATGGCAACAGCCGAGGGAGGAAACAGTATGCACGGTATGTCGGCTTTTCTACTACGCAGTAAAATCGGTTATTATGCTTCCTTCCGTTCCGACAAAAATTTCTATTTGCCTCAAAATAACATGTCATATTATACAGACGACGAAAAGCTTAAAAATAACTACGAGTTGAACAGTCTGGGTAATTCGCGTATATCCTCCTGGATTTTCTCTACGGGACTTACAGCCAAGATTGTTGCTACCAAATACGTAACACCTTATTTTTACGGAGGTGTCGGTCTGGGAACAAACACGCTTGCCGGGGAATATGAGGTTACCGAAAGAGGCTTTACCGATAAATTTTGGATAACCGATGGAATAAGGAATCTGTTTTTGAGTCCCGAAATCGGTGTAATAGCGAATATATACAATGTTGCTACTGTAATGGCCGGTATTAAATTTCCTTTCTCTCTGACCACCAATACAGACCTGACGACAAAAGGATTCAGTGCCATGGCCGGCATTGGAATCGACCTGAAAACCTTAGCTAAAAACAGCTATAGACGCACAAATACCTACATTGCTTATGTAATAGATCTGCCCCAACAATCAGGTCCCGATAAGATTCAGAGTGCAAATGTCATAGGTTTTTCGGCAGGTACTGTTTCATATTCCAAATTGGGCGGTTATTTTTCAGTACGAATAAACCCGTTGCTGTTCAATGCTAAACAAACAACCGAGCTGGACGAAAGTGCAGTTTATACCGGAGTATATGACCATGCCAACGCTTTTGGTACAGTAGGTTTCACTTGGATGTATTTCTACGGCGGTGTTGGCGCATCCTACCAGAAAGAATTCAAATCCTACACCCAGGGTGGTGAAGAAATCTGGAATTCTGAAAGAAACAAAGTCGGACTATGTACCGAATTTGGAGTAAACCTGCGTCTGTTCGACAGACTATTGCTGCGTGGAGGAGTAACTTTCCCCGATTTCAGAATGAGTAGTCAAAACAGTGAGTTTAAAATGGGTTCTAACCAGATGTTCTTTACATTAGGTTTAGGATATGTATTGTCATCGAGTTCTAAATAACGGAAGTATGAAAAAGATTATTTTCATTATAATTTCTTGTCTGTTTATCGGTAATGTCTGGGGACAAAAGAAAAATGTTACCCCGGTTGTTAGCTCGACAAGCAGCGCTCCCGTCAAAATCGCCATTATGGGGGCTGATACATTGAAGGATATACCGGCTGTAGAACATCCTCCCGGACTTGAAATCTCAGGATTTTCTTTTACAAATGCGGAGGATAACAATTTTATCTCCGCCGGAGGAAAAAGTTGCCTGCATTTCAAAATAAAAAATACCGGACAAGGAGATGCCTATAATTTACGCTTGCATGTTTCTGAAAGAAATAACATCAAAGAACTTAAATATGACAAATATAAATTTGTCGCCAAGCAACTTAAACCCGGCGAAGCGCTTAATGACTCCATCCACGTTGAAGGACTGGGCGGACTTCGAGACGGAAAAGCCAACTTCGAACTTGTACTTTCCGAAGCCAATGGATACGAAAGTGAGCCTGCAACCGCATTGCTCATGACACGGGGAGAAAGCAAGTACAGTATTGATATTCTTGACTATGATATCTATGTCATAAAGGAACCTGAACTGCGTGTGCGCATGACCGTAAAGAATACCGGCGCTTCCACGCTGAAAGATGTAAAAGTAAACGTCGATTATCCTAAATCTGTATATGTAAAAGGAGACAATGTGAAAACTTTGCAAATGCTGAAACCCGACGAATGGGAAGAGTTGAATTTCACTTTTGCCAAGAATCAATACTTCGAAGAAAACCGCAAAGAGATATTTCACATCAGCCTCGAAGATGGGAACGGCCATTTAATCGGTCAGCAGAGGGACATTGCATTGGTTCCGGATAATGGTAAAAACAATACCGGAGGAACTTCCGTAAACTATGTCCAATCGGATGTTGATATAAATATTCCCCGGGCGCCGAGCGAAGAATACTCCAATAGTCATACTTATGCATTAATCATCGGCAACGAAAAATACTTAGGTAATCAGGAAGTGCCGAATGCAGCGAATGATGCGCGTATATTTGGAGAATATTGCGTACGCACATTTAATATACCCAGAGATAATATAATCCTGCTGACCAATGCTACCGGCAATCAAATGAAAGAAGGTCTCCGGTCTTTAGTGCGTAAAGCAGCGTATGATGTTGACAAAAACGCGAATTTAATCGTCTATTATTCGGGTCATGGAGTTATTGCCAAAGACAGGTATGGTATGGCTGATAATGAGTTCGATCAGTACCTCCTTCCCGTAGATGTATCCGGAGTAGATGCCAGTTTGTCTTTAAGCCGGAAGGATATTTATACGGCGCTCAACACAATTCCCTTTAACCGGGCTTCTCTCTTTCTGGATGCTTGCAACATTCCGATTGACAGGGCAGTAACAAAAGTCGCCAAATATGAATGGAAAGGCAACGTATTTGTGTTTGCCTCTTCTTCTCCAAGTGAAACATCCATCTCTTATAAAGATAAGAACCATGGGCTTTTCACCTATTTCCTGCTGAAAAGCATTCAGGAGAAAAGCGGAACTATCGATTACAAAGACTTAACTGAAAAGGTTAAGGAAAATGTAGAACGTCAATCCGACAGTATGTCTGGTAAAAAACAGACTCCGGAAATAATCACCTCTCCGCAAGCAGGCGATTCATGGATGAAATGGAAAACTAAATAAATGGTAACTCAGATGTCTCCACTTCGGGTCCTCTCGACTTCGCTCGAGGCGTTGGCTTCGGTCGACATGACGAGATTCCCCTCCCTTTTGGGGAGGGGTCGGGGGAGAGGCGTTTGGATTATCCTCCTGTTTTTATTTTGTTGCCTGCATAAAGCAGAACCGCAGAATAATGCCGGCAGCAACCTGATAGATCGTTTCTTTGCAGGCCGGCAACAATTTCAGGATGACTTTCGTTCGTTTTCCGATTCTATTGATTTGGAATTTGCAGATTACATTGAAAAAAATTGGAAAGAATTTAAAGTCGAACCGCCTTTAAAACTTCCGTACAAACCGGAATCGAAAGAGATGCCTGTTTATACTCC
>JGI20166J26741_11521585_pt1 | contig 12474 bp, 2 predicted proteins | sample TergutCu122P5_FD_26741 | JGI IMG/M metagenome (IMG submission 26741) | reverse complement strand
TTTTTTCCCCCCCCCCCCCCACCACACGTCCTCTCAGGCTTCGTGGTCTCCCCCCCGGCTATGGCTGAAGTGTAACCGACTTCTGAAGGTGGGACGCCCAGTAGGCGCGGTTACGTTGTCCTGATGAGAATGATGGTGAAATGAGAGGTGAGTCTCAGGTGCCGGGGGGGTGGGGGGGCTTAAACCTAATTTCTACCAACTACCCAGACCATGGTCACCATGGGCGTCTTCCCCTTTCAAGGAAAAACGCACATGATAGAGCTGGGAATCGAACCTGGGACCTCATGGTTAGCAGGCAGGAGCTCTGACCACCAAACCACGAGGCTGATGACAGAAATGTTAAGCACAATGTTTTTTTGATAAATTACTTTTAGGCCAAAACAGCAACACCAGCTTTGAAACATTCACTACGCCGCTTGGCTGATTTTGTATCAACATGCTCAACAATGAAGATTATCTAACATGCCTAAATGAACAGGTTTCCCTTTTTTTACTTAAGAACAAACAAAGCAAATTTCCAAAAAACTGTTTCCAAAATCCTGTATTTTAATCAGATAACAGACATCAGATAACAGACAAAGTCCAATTGGTGTGCCATGGAAATAACCTTCTTCCTTACTCTGCTCAACCCTTTGGGGATGAATACCAGGTTAGATGACGTGAACTGTGTTGCTAAAAATAATGAAGGACAGTTTAAGCCATGGTAAAATGTCCCACTTATGGGACATTCTTGTACAGCCCAGTTGGACATACTCCCACAGGTAGTCTGCCATCTCCGAATAGTGAAACTGAAGTTTGGTTAGTCAGCATGTTCCCTACCTCCTCCCTTACCTCGTTCTGGACCCTTGAAATTTATTTTGTAACAAATTTTATGATGCAATCTGTCTCCTGGCTCTGCTGACATTTCTAGTATCTTGTCACCTGTCCTAGGGTCTAATGTCAAGATAATATGAACAAATGCCTACAGAAACTCAGTGACATACTCCAAACAAGAATTGAACTGACTGGGAGTGGGGTCTATAGCTACAGGACAGTTGCTGGGAGGGTACCCTGGAGTAGTCTGGGGGCACTCTAAGAGGGGTCCTGGAGGAAAAAAAGTGACAACACTAGCCTCAACCCCACTAAATTTCCTGGGTCCACAGTAACTTGAAATAGCAATCACATCCTAACTTACGCATTTGTTTTGTTCTTGCCATACAAACAGAAAATAACTATGTAGGATTATACAACACAGTGAAATGGGATACACCACTAGTTAAAGCTATAATGGGTATGAAGCTGGACTGTGTGGTCCATTTGTTCAGTACCACACCACAGTAAACTTGTCAATACAATGACCTGAACTGTAAATACTGTAGGAACTGAACATATAAATAGTGAGCAGTTGTGAAAACAGTGATCCAGGGTGTCAAGAATCTTCAGCAGCAGGTAAAAGTATGTAACACGAATACTTTAACTGCACTGTAGATAATGCAAGCAATTCATAGGCATCATTTCATTATATAAATGTGTAAACAATTTGTTTCCAGCTTAACCAATTCACCAATAGACTGTTAAATTTTATTTTGTTAAATGTGAAGGAAAACTCAAGAGACAGACATGCATGTAAAAAATTACAGCCTTTTGCAGATTACACCAGGCATTTCTGAAGCCAAGTGATTACAACAAAAGTCTGTGTAGCAGCCTTTGATCCTCCATACCACTTCAAAATGGCATTTTCAATAACAATCTTGCAAGCACACTGCTTACTAATGTTAGTTTTACCTGTGCAGTTCAGGTAGCATGCTGAACCCTCTCTCACACTTGGTACACTGTACTTCTGAGCTCAGTGTTTGCAGTGGCACAGCTTCCATGGCTTCACGAACCAAAAGAAACCGACGGCAAAAGTCCTTTGATGACATGCCAACACACTGGGACTTGCTGTAGAAAGAAAAACACCATATACAATAACAGTTCTTGTTCTCAAAACAGTACATAGCAATACACTGGCTGAATACTATTCACTACCACATGCTAATTGTATGCAGCCCTAGGTGGAGATCTGATGGCTAGCACATGGCCAAGAGGAGGAGGAAAAGTTCATGGAGAATGGAGCAGGACCGAACTAGCCGACATCATGTAACTCCATAACCTGAAATTTACATTTCTGGCAACTTGATGAGTTTTCCCCAATCCCTCCATGCAGATGCTGGGATATTATCCCTATTTAGGCCATGATTACTTCCACATCCTTTCCAGTTCATATCATTCTGCCCCTCACTGCTTAATAGTACAAGCTACTGCCAACATTGTTAAATAAACCATAAATTTAAAAAAAAACTGTCTTATGAAACTGTTTTCCTTCCCACTTATTCAACAATATGAGGTTCTATTGAACAGTTCATAGTCCTACAGCTGGTCAAAAAGTTCCCCACACCCTGTTCATTACCAATTTCCCTAAAGACTGCCAGTGGAATTAAACCTCAGCCAGTGCAGTCCACATCAGACCTTCTATAAGATCCATTCAGTACTATCCCCTTGACAATGACAACTGGAGTGCAATTCCTGGCAAGGGTAAGGATGAATATCTTTGTCATCAGGTACAGGATGGTTCTAATGCCCAACTAGCCTCCTAACCAGTATGTACTGGTCATACAGTAGAGTGTGAAGATGACCAAACAAAACAAAGTAGACAAGTTTAAGAACAAGTGGAGTGTACTTCCACGCCCATACATACCTTCACAGAAGCATAAGACAGAAAACTTTTGCCTTTACACCTTATCTACACTAATGGCAATACTCATGTCAGTACAATAACTAGGGAACAATGAACTGGTGTGATATGCCACTTATCATCCTATGCTGAGTGTGCAAGAGCCAGTTCTTTTACTCCTTACTGTTCCTGTGATTCCTTCTGCTTGTAACCTGGAACATCATTCTATGTTTGTTACTTGCCCTACATCATCTCCAAATTATGTTTCAAACCTGCACTTCCCAATTTGGTTTGGCTACAATAGCTTATATAAGAGTACTCCTCTTTTGTTTTGTGGTAAGAACTGGAATATTAATTTACATTATTAAAGCTAACTACAACAGAATTCAAGTTTTTGGATTCATTTGATATTTGTTACAAAGCATGGAGCTGTAGACCACATAAGGAATACTGGACATCTGTTGGGAAAGTAAGTTTCTTATGTGTTAGTAAGTAAATGTTGTTCATTTTGGGTGGCTCTTCTGCTAAACCACAATCACTTGTTTTTGTTAACTTACCTATCATACTGCATGACTTGCACCACTGACCACCTTCCATGGCTACCCAGGATGATATCTAAGAGGGTAGGTTTTCAGTGGGTTGGGGCAGGGGGACTATAACATGGGAAAGGCTGTCAAGGAATGGACACGGTCTAATTTGAGCTAATGTCCTGGCATCTGCATGGAGTGACTAAGAAAAACAACAAGTCAGGACAGATGTAATCCCACCCACAATCTGAACCAGACACCTCCTCCACACACCAGAAACTTTCATGCTTTAGCCAACTCAACTCAACTGCAAGTAGGTAGGGGAAGCAGGAAATTTCATTCCCACTGGTCAAATCTTAAGTCCTAAATAACAAAATGTTTAGTTCATGAGCTTCAACAATAGTCACATTGAAGTGATATGGCACCTGGTATCAAGAGCCTGCTCAAGATCTGCCTGCTCAAACTCAAAATGCGTGCACCACACATTCGGGTGCTGGCTGTATTTATGGTCCTCCAAATCCCACAGATCAGTGAACATAACCCCACATGTTGCACAGACGTAGCTCCGAGGTCGTACCCACTCTCCACTCAGCTCCACCACAGACTCAGCTGCTCCCACATCATCAGCTGAGGACCAGCGTTTCAGAGATGTGCTGCAAACACATCATGCTCCAGTTCAGAAAAATGAAACACCATTTGAAGATTACTATTTTCTGGGATGTGAAAATGCACATTTTGGTACACAGTCACCTATCTACCAAACCTTCAAAGCCATGCAAATCCACAATCTTAATCAGGAAAGGTGCTTACCAATTATCACTTCTAAGTCTTTATAATTGGAGATTTTTTTAATGCATCCAGTGATATTATAATGACCTATCTGCCTCCTGGACCCCTGGCAATGGTACAGTAATTCTATTTTGGGGTTGGAACATGCACATGAGACATTATCCATTAAAGAACAAAAATCAGGGGAAAAGTAGGTGAAGAGGAAAATGGAAATATCAAAGTGTACAATGAAAACCAAGGTAATGATTCACTGAGGTGGTTACTGAACTAAAGAAACTGAAAATGCCTGAAAATGAACTTCTGGGGAGAAAACTGATCTGAGAAACACAGATTTTACCCTGTTTTGCATGATATTATTTCTTGTTAAGACAACACAGAAAATGAATATGTAGACAGGATACTGCTCCTATGTTATTCAGCCTATTAAAGCACCAAAAACTGACCTTCCAACATACAAGTAAAGTACTACAAGACAGACAGAAAACGTGAGTGAAGGCAGAAAACAAATAGCATTTCTGAGTACTTCTTACAGTGTGGTGACTCAGAATAAGCTGCAGTTTTGATCTAGTTCATTGTGTGTGGAAGATAAAATAAATCTGTAATTTTCATACCTAGCAGTGAAGGTAGATGCAGCACCTCCTGGAGCTGCCAGCAGTACATCTCGTCCACGATTTGCTGCAGAACGTAAAGATCTCCTCCTATCTGCACAAACTTTAGCACTAAGGCACAGCCCCCTAGAGAAGCCGATTAAATCATCCTTTGAAATTTCAGATGATACATCCACTGAACTCCGGCTGACAGCAGGAGCTGCGCTGAGACGCTGTAAGTTCTGCTGCATTGTAAGTTGTGTAGAGATGTCTAGGTGGGACATGTCCTTAATATATGAAGCTAGGCATACTGTTCCCTCCCTACAACGGCCATCATATTTTTTTGGAAAGTTAAATTTCTCCCACGGTGTCCTATGATGATGGCGATGACTATGTTTCTCTTCATGACTTGTAGTGACAGATGTGAGGGGCTTTGAGAGGGATGTATTACTTAAATCTTGTGACTTTTCTGCCACTTCATGCTCCAGCTTCCCGTCCAAGTGGTGCAGCAGGTTCTCCTGAATGTTTCCCGCAATTTGGCAATAAAAGAGTGTCTCTGGGTCTAAGTGCTTTTCTTCCTGTACGAGATCTCCCTTCACTCGCCGACTAAATTTACGTAGGCCAGCGCGGCGCACTGCAGCCGTACCAGCCTTTGGGCGGGATTTTGGTACCCCAGACTCCACATCACCAGTCACTTCTTGATCAACTGATGACTCATCATTTTTATGTACACCACTGCGCCTTATGGTTCGGTTACCATCTCCCTTGGTTTGGTCATTTAAGTTCAATGCAACTTCTACAGGTTTTGCTGCTGAAACTATCGAGCTCTTCCGCAACAAGCGTCCACTTCCTGCAGCTTGATCATTTATCACAGCTTCACTCTTGTTTAGCAGCAAACGCTGATTGAGAGGTATAGTATCATTTTCTTCTGTAGGGTCAAAGGTCTTTGTTAAGAGTGCCGAGCTACTTCGAAGTGTGCGGCTTGAAACACCTTCACCTTCACCTTGTGTTACAGGTAATGCAGACTTTGATTTTGCTTGAACACCAACTGCCGTTTCTGGTAGAGCAACAGAATCTGTTTCTCTTCCTTGTGACAGACGTTTCGAGCCTGTCTCTATGGAATACATGCTTGGTGACAATAAAGACTGTGGACTTTCTCGCACTGATTCACAAACTTCTGTCAATGCAGCTTTGTAATTTTCTTCTAATGAATCAGAAACCTCTGCTGACACAAGTTTGTGATCTTCTTTCAAAGAATCTAAATTATCTGTAAGAAGAGATTTTGAATCCTTCTCTAACAAACCTGAACTTCCTGTCAATTCACACTTATGATTTTCTTTCACTGAATCGCAACTTTCCATTGATAGAGATTTTGATTCTTCATCCATTGAATCCAGAGACTCTGGAACCTCTACAGAACCTGAACCCTCTGGTAATGCAGATTTTGAATTTTCCTCCAGAGAATCTGAAATTTCCTTTCCTGATTTTGAATTCTCCTCCATGAGCTCCACAATTTCTGGCGATGAAGATTTTGGTATTTCCTCCATAAGATCTGTAGTTTCAGATGATGCACGTTCTGAATCCTCTTCCATAGAATCTAAACTCCCTTTCTCTGCATGAGAGTAATTTTGCCCCACAGACGTTTCTATCAATAAGGGTTCCACGATTTCTTCAGAACTTTCAATTAAGGGAGACTGAAAGTTTTCTTCCAAAGAATAAGATGTTTCAGTTAATTCAGTTTTCAAATTTCCCTCCAGCAAATCAATATTCTCAGTTAATGAAACTTTAAAATTCTCTGCAGATGAGTGAGGTTTGCTTGAAACCACCTCCACCGAACCTGTACCTTCTTGTGTGAAATTTGAAGTTTCACCTAATGAGGGCTCAGAGTTGCTTTCCACATCATCTCCAACATCATCTAATGATAATACAGTGCTCTCATCTGTGTTTCTTTTTTCAGAAAACTTTTCTTCAGAACACGACAGCAGAGAATCTGAAATTTCAGTTAATGAAGGATCATCACTCCTTATGGCACCTACTGTTTCAGCTAGTGAAAGTTCAGAACTTTCTTCTTCCATGGAATCTGACATGTCAACCAACGAAATCTTGGAGGGCCACTCAGTGGAGTGCAAACTGTCAGGCAACATAGATTTATCACATTCTTCAGTAGGGTTTAAAGAGTGTTTATCACTTCCGACTGTGAAGTCTGAACGTTCAGGTAATGGGAAAGAAACAGCTTGTTTCAAAGTTTCTAGTGTCTCAGTTAATGAAGATTCACCCACAGGCTCCACAGGATTTAAAATTACAGCTAATGAAGGCTTCATAGAATCATCTGGATCACATATCACAGGTGCTGCATGATCTAAAATTTCACATAATGAAGACTCACTGTTGTCATCCGAAGAATCTGACACCTTTTTTAATACTGCATTAGAACATTCTTCCAAAATATTTTGAGTTTCATCTGATGGAGAATTACAGCTGATTTCTCTACAGTCAGAAGATAATTCAGACGTTTCACCTGGTAATATGGAGTTTTCTACTACATGGCCTGAAGTTTCAGTAAAAGAAAATTTACAAATTTTTGCCACTGAATCTATGGTTTCAGCCACCAAACTATGAGAACTTTCCTCCATGGAATACTGACAACTTTCTGTTGCATATTCTGAGGCCTCAGGTACCACAGTTACAAATTTTGTATTATCTTCAGAGTCTGAAATAACATCAGTTAACATTTCAGATTTTTCATCCACAGAGACTGAAGTCTGCAGCTGTAATGTATCAGAACATGCTTCTAAAGGGTCTGAAATTCCAGGTATTGAACAATTAGGCTTGGCTTCTGCAGGATTTGAAATTGTAAATGTAGACACAGGACTCGCTCTATGTGAAGAAACTGAGGTGTCTGCCAGTGAAGACTCTGAACAAGTTTTAAAAGGCCATAACGTACCAGCTCTTGGGGCTTCAGGACTCTCTACAATACAGTCAGAAATTTTACCTGCTGCTGAATTCTCAGATCCTAAGCTGTGGTTTAATACTAAATTCAAGTCCACACATTTATTCACTGCCATTGTCTTCACATGGTCTGCAGCGCCACCCAAAGAAATTTCTGAACTTGGCTCTACACACATTGAAGTCGCAGACTTATTTAGATCAACACTATCCTCTGATTGGTCTGAAATATCCTCAAACACAGACTTTAAGGGGGTTTTTAAAACACAGCTGTATTTCTGTTTATTCAAAACGTGGTCACTTGTAGTTTTAACATCAAGAGTCCCAAACACTTTAGGATTTGAACCACTTTTCTGAGCAAAATCACTACCTTCATATGCAGAAACTTTATCACTACACTCTGTAGTCTGAACTGTGAATTCAGAGCTGTTTGTGCGAGGGCCAATTTTGTCTGCAGTACATGAAACAATGCTACTAACATTCAAACAATGTGATACACATTCATCTGCACAACTTGAGAGCACATCTACTTGATCTGTGTTGCTACCAAACAAGGGAAATGGAGCAGTACAATGAGGAACTCCAGGGGAACTGGCCATTCCTCCACCAGCATCAATAGAGGGAACGGCAGTGAAATCAACATCCTCTTCAGACCTGCCCTTGGCAACATAAGTGATTTCATCCTTTGGTTCTGTCTTGTTTAGGTCAGTGGTGTGATGAATTTCTTTTACTGTTTCTGATACAAAGTCCTTTGCCTCAAGGTCCTGTCTTTCACATGACAGCTTACTGGCATTTGTTTCAATCTCACTCTCAGATGCCCTACATATTTTAGAATTTACAGGTTTCATGCTCATAACATCTGATGTTGTCCCTTGTTGATCAACTTTACCCTCAGGATCCTTTTTATCTTGAACCTGGTCCTCTGACCCTTTCTCAGGTACCACACAGGGACTCTGACTCCTGTTGTCTAACACTGAAGCGGGACTCCCAACACCCTGTACTGCAGAATTTAGACTTCGCTTTCCCTTGTGCACCTGTCGGTGATGACGACACATTGCAACATAGTCATTGAATACTTGATGACAGACACTGCAAGTGTACAGGAACTCTCCACCTGACCCAAGCAAATCTACACCCCCTTCACTAGACGTCTGCCCCTTGCTTTCATCCCTTAACTCAGGAGCAGTCTGGGATGATTTTCCTGCAATGTTTACATCTGATGTCAGTGTCTGTGATAAGGGTGGCAGGGGCATGGTTGTGCATACGGAATTCCACCGGTGTTCACCGTGATGAACTAAGGTTTGATGATGGTCCAAGGCTTGCTTAGAGTCAAACCTGAGTTCACAGGTAGTACAAACATGGTAGAGGTCTGGGTGGGTGGCAAGTAAGTGTTGAACAAGCAGAGGCAACTCTCTAAATGTGCCACCAGGTTTAATGCAGTAAGCACATTTATGAGGGGGTGTCTTGTTCTGTAAAGACGGCTGTGCATGAGGATGAGTCCGGGACACATGACGCTTATGCAGGGTTGGAGTGGAGAATGACTTGTCACAGTACAGACACAAAACTTGACCTCGCTCTGAAGATTTCAGCAATTTTTCATTTGATAAAGGCTTTGAAAAGTGGCCAATGTTTGCAGAAGACTGCTTAGATATCACAGGTCCTGACAACTGGTCAGGGACTGTAGGCTTTGTGATATTAGAAGAAATAAATTCAGGCCTTGCAAGGTTTGAGGAATGGCTTGGCAGTGTCTGCTTTATTGAATGACCCGACGAAGGATTTGTTGAATTGCAGGAGAGAGAAAACTTTGATGAGTGGCCATATGAAGAGGACTTAGAAGAATGGCCAGGTGAAGAGGGTTTTGATAAATGTCCTGAAGAGATAGGTTTCAATAAATGGTTTGATGGTATGTGTTTTACAGAACGGTCAGGATTTGAAGATTCTGATGAATGATCATGCTTTGAAATATGGCTGGATGGTAGATGCTTTGAAGAATGGCCAGATACAAAAGACTTTGATGAAAGGATAGCTGTTGATTTTGGCAAACCAGAATTTACCAATGACTGGTCAGGTAAAACAAATGATGACATTTGACTGAGCGTTATTTGTTTTGAGATATGGTCTGGTGATAAGACGGCTGATTCACACATCGACTGCCCATGTGCATTAGGAACTTGTGCCAAAGATGACAGCTCTTGGCTGCTGGCAGACATTGACCTGTCCCTCACTTTACTCCCTTTCTTGAGATTTGGAAGTGACTTGCTGCGTGCTTTCTGACTACAACTTATAGGCTTGGTTGCTGTTTTTTCCTTGCTTGTTGCTGCAGCATGCTTATAGGTGGATAAGTGGCATCTTATTTCTTCCTTAGAATCAAAACAAACACTACATGAATGACAACAGTATAAATTAGGAAAAATCACATCATTTTCTACTATGGAATTTACTGTTGAGCATTTGTCACTGTTCAAGTTCTTTGTGACATTGTCAGGAGATCCCTGTGTTTCATCTATATCTGTGCCCACTGCAACATTTTTCCTCTCAACAGATGAACCTGATGGGTTTTCTTTGGCAAATCTTTCACTGACAATGATACAACAATTAGAGATATCACGCTCAGTGAGATACCGATGATTGATATGAGTTCGAAGGAAGTGTCTTTTTAGGCTGAAGGAACGCTGGTACACTCCAGAGCATATGTCACATGCAAACAGCTTTTGTCCATCTGACATTTTAATCAGGTGAACAGGCTCCAATTGGAACAGGAATCTCTGTGGTGCAGGTAACGTGATGGTGGAAGGATGTTGTGGCGTCTGTTTGACCATTAGCAATGAACTTGCTGGGTCATGTCTGTTGCCTTTCAGAGATGAATAACTTGAACAAGGAGTTTTAGGACATGGAGACATGCAGAGAGGTTCTAAGACAGTATCTGAAGGAGAGGTTACAGATGCAACAGAAAGGGAACCTGGAACTTTCATGCATGTGGGTGTAAACAGGAGGATAGAATCTTCCCCCAAGGGTGAGTCTTCCGAACTATCATCGGGAGTACTTGGCAGTGACGGATCAACAGTCATGGTCTTGTGACCTTGGAACACGGGTGGTGGAGTGGATTCTTCAGCAAAGCTATCTGGAGGAGAGGGGTACAATGGTAGAATGCTGGAGGAAGCACCCATTTCTTTCAATCTGCTTTCATTTGCTGGGTCTTGGATTAAATCAGGTTCATCTGCAGATGAATGATGGCTGTCACATGCTGTGTATTGCTTTGTGCTGGACTGCTTGTTCTCAGCCAAGGCACTGTTGGTACTACTTCTGCAAAATTTCAAGGCTTCAGACACCTTGGTGACAGGCAGTCTACACCAAAGAGGACCCCCCTCCATCTGCCGTGGACAGTTCTGTCTCTGCTGTGCTACCTCATCAGCCTGTGACACGAGCTCTTTCAGGAGAAACAAACACTGCTCCCTCACACTGTCATATCCATCACAGCTCTGGCTTTCATCTGCTGCATCCATCAAGTCACCACAACCTGAAAATCATAATATCCTGAACTATAACAAACTGCAAGAACTAAAACTGTCACATTCTGTCCACTACTTTAATAACTGCACTTGCCACTGCCTTCGGACGCATGCAAACAAATCCAAGAAAAAATTAATCTACTTACTGTGATGTTTCATTACTGGTTTAGTAGTTTCTGCAGTTCAATGTATGCAATATAATCCTCAGACAGGTTCAAATGTTCAAATTTAAAAGGGCATATATCAGTTGAAGAAAATATATCGGATACTTTACAAATAAACTATACACCATAGTTCTGGGAAATAGATATAGGCTTGTCACTTCACAGTCTTCATTTCAGGGTGACTTTGAGTAAATATGTGGTGCATAAAGTGACATGGCAGCAGGTAGGAGCTATTTTTTTTTCAGTCTCCAATACTATTCATCGTTCTAACATTGCACACATGCATTTACCACCACTCCCGGAGGTGTGCAACAACTCTGGCCAAGCTGCAGATCTCATCCTCGGTCTTTAAAGTTTCATCAGTCAGCAGCACTTGGCCGGTTACACCGTCTGAAAAATACGCTTTTCGTTTTATAATACAGTAAACGTTTACAAACGCACTAAAACATTTTGAGCCCGATTTTAAACGTTTATATATTTCTACTCTGCTCTGCTTACAGAGCATGACATTTCATTCTCTGACGAATACACATTTTGCAGTTATTGTGTGGTTTATTTTACAATGATGTAAGTGCCTCAGACTACAGAAAGTTGAATGGCTGCATGCCTGAAAAAATTAAAAATATATCGACGGGGTGCTAATGAAAGTACCACGCTACCATTTATCTAGCGGGAATGGCAATACACACGAAAACCTGCTAAGGCTGAACGAGACATCATCTAAATACAGGCAGACCCCGACTTCCATACTAATTCGTGAAAACGTATACCAAAGTCAAGCAACACACATATAAATTACAAGGGGCATTCTGTTCCCATTGCTCAGACGTACATAAATATCCCTAACTATGGGCAACCAATAAAACAGTTGTGCCAACCATTACGGTACATTCATGCATGAATTCAACCAAAGATAATTGTTAAACGTTCCCGCCATCACACGAGCGAATATCCTCCACACTTCTGATGGCTACATAAGGGATTCCCAATGAAACTCATACTTCATACGCCATTGGTTAACTAAGCAACGTTGTTTAAAACATTTTTGTACGTTACTTCACGGCACAAAGCCCATATCAGTCAACACGAAGGGTACGTATCGCCACCACCATGACGTAGCTCAACTTTCTTCCACCAGACTGCGTTCTCAGGTTAAGTGGCCAACAACAACAACAACAACAACAACAACAACAACAACAACAACAACAACAACAACAACAACAACAACAACAACAACAACAACAACAACAACAACAACAA
>JGI20166J26741_11521029_pt1 | contig 12477 bp, 6 predicted proteins | sample TergutCu122P5_FD_26741 | JGI IMG/M metagenome (IMG submission 26741) | reverse complement strand
CTTTACTAGGAGCTCCATATATATACGAAATTAGTAGCCTAAGAGTTAATATTATTAAATGGCAAGTGAAATTTAATCCGGTAGCCTAAGGGTTAATTACTGATGGCTGATGTTTATCTGCTAATCGTGGTCTTTCGAAGCTCTGATTTCGTTTCATGTGTGAATACAGCTGTTTATAAAAGCATATGCAAGCAAACATCGCATATGTTTGGCGAGCATATTGTTAAACTTCTGGAAATCGAGGGGCAGGTAAGCTAAGCACAAAAACCCGACACTCCTCCAGTGTCAATGAACATTCCTTCCGAAATTAATCACGCTGCAGTACTTTCAGTTACGTTTGTTTATCTTCATCCGCTTTATCAATGTCAAAATTATACGGTGCAGTAAACATGACAAATTTCGTTTAACAACGCTTAAACTCTTGTAATAAATTTTCTAATTCGACTGTCAGCAACTAACATACGGAAACCGACTATCAGCTCCGGAATAAAAGTGTCGAACAAAGTTCATAAAATTCTGTTTACGGACAGACCGGCGGCCGAACACACGATAGAAACTGGCGTTCTCCTTTCACCCTGAAACGGATGTAAAAACGTGAATGCTTTGCGGACTGAAACAAACAGTCGCCCTCATTCCAATAAAAGCCACATTCTAGTAAGCAGGCACGTGTAAAAATTATTCCATGGAACACTACTTCCTCTAGCAATTCTAAGACAGATGTTACCAACCTTACATACACGAATGAGATTACACAACCGCAAGTGCGTCGACAGGCTTCGTTACGCATGACAAAAAGCGCAAGCAACCGCAGTATCATCACACAGGTCTCTTGGATCCCTTCATCCAAAACCGCCAGTACAATACAAAAGATAAAGATGCGTCAGCGCCAATGTACCACGCCATCTGGCGTAGGGACACGCTGACATGAAGATATACACTACAAATCGGAACTGAATAGCGGAGAGTGGTCAGCGTCACTCCCCGGGCACTTTACTCCCACGGTCAGCGCCCTGCGTACCTATTGGTATAGTTGGGTGGGACCCCAGGTTGGTCTGAACGTGATGGCGAAGATAAAACTGGCTGACAACTTCCTTGCTCCTGCCGGTAGTCGAACCCCTTGTCGTCCATACAGTTGCCTAGTCACTTGACTGACTGAGCAGGTTAAGGAATGCGCCAAAACCGCGGTACACATCAAAGAAAACACAGCAGTTACGTGACTACTTGCGAGTCTCACGAGGACGTGGTGCGCGCGCACTCACGTAAGCCTTTCACAAACTCGACGAAATATTCCCATACCTGCACTTTCTTAAGAAATGCGTAACACACGGACATGGCGCGCGAGCGCGGGCTCACGTACGCCTGTCCTATACTCGGCGAATTATTTCGGTGTTTTCCTTGAAAGGCCAGTAGTAACTCAGCTGGTAAGAAAATTCTTGCTTCTTCAGGGAAGTGTAATATCCCTACAATATCAAGAGATGTCTATCCTTACACCGTAGATGAGTGTTTCCCAAACTTCCTCCCATTGAGGAACCCCTAATATTATCTGTATATCCCGTGGAATCCCCACATATTAAAACGCTTACAGGCACAAAACAAAGACAGAGGTGTCTGCACACGGAGATTACTCCAGTATGGCCAATTGCCGGACAAAACTCGCGTGATATTTCGACGGACATTTGGAACTTTTCGCGGTATTTTAAAATATTTGTGCATTTATTCTACGATTTCACGCTAAGCCCCCCAACGATATTCTGCAGAATTCTAGCGTTATGCGGAACGCTGGTTGTGAAACACTGCATCTGATAAAAAGGATAAATTCAGTCCCAATCTTCTTCTTCTTCTCTTCTTGTAGGCCGATGGCCTGTTTATTCCAGTGCGTCTCTCCAGTCAGTCCCAATCTATTCCTGTAAAATATTCCCCTCTATGACTAGGTCTTCCAACAGGTCACTTCCTTCGATGTTTTCAACCTGCAGCATGCATGCAATGTTCACCTTAATATATGTGATACGAATACAAATTAATTTAACCCACGAATGCAAGCGCAGGTCCTTCTTTATACTGGGCACGAAAAAAGTAACAATACCTATGCGCCATGAGTGCAAGAGATTGATATCGGTAGATGTGTTACGCTAACCTATTCACTGTTTCAGAAACGACATGTTTGCTCTACAGCACGCAATGTATCCAAGAATGTTATATGAAAGGCGGTCCAAACGTTTTATTTTCTTTGTAGAGAGTCAGGATGTGTCTCATACTTAATGACGAAGGTTGTGTAGAAACAGTTACACAAACTTTATAAACCTGTGCAAAATTTCGAAAGCCTGTACGTGTCAATCACAAACAAGATGTCTGAATAAACTGTATTATAAAATTAAATGTTTCAAAATGCGTTTATTGTTGTGGGCTGATTGTCTTCATTTTCTATACACCTCCCACCTCCTAATAAAACAAATATTAAAAAGCATAAAAACGGCAAATAAAAGAAACATGTAGCTGTGAAATATGATGTGAAATATCTTTTAATAATAATTACTTAACCGAGAGTTGTGTTAGACTGTATATTTTATATATTTATATATTACTAAACGATACGGAACTCTGCAACACTCAAAGTGCGTAAAATGCATGTATGCAATCCGCTATTATGCCAGGATTCCGGAAGCACAAGCACCACAATTCGTACTTCAATCTGCACCCCCGGGACCAAACGGTTGACGGATACAGAACGTTATAGTTATGTGCATCTTGACGAACCTGGCAAACCCATGGACAGACCTAACCACCTTGCCACCTGATATTTTGTCCTGTTTTCGTGCCACACTTTCTACTCTGTCGTCTCTACTTACGTAACATATACATAGTGTCTCAAAAAACCAAGAAACCAATGTGCCACTGTTTACGTCAAATTCACAACACTGCTGCCGGTTGATGGAATCTCATTTCCGGTTAATAGAGGTCAGCGTATCATCCACTACCGGATACCGAAGCTTTTACTGCCCATCCCCTAAGAAACAATAAGTGAGGTCGATATAGCAGCGCGATTCAGGGCCTGCAGCCTCAAATATTTTCCTGCATTCCGTCCAGCAAAAGTAATTTGAGAATTTTCAAAACCTTTTTGGGGGGTGGGGGAGGGGGAAGGGGGGCGAGTATGGGGCGGCGCAGTTGGTTGAGGCCCTGAGCTACAAGCCGGAAGATAGCGGGTTCGATTTCCGATGGGATTTTTCATTTACTTAATCCTCCCGGCAGCATTACGGCGCTGGGGTCGACTCGGCCTCCAAAAGAAATGGGGTTAAAGGCGGCCGGTGCATACGGCTGACAACCTTAACACCTATATGTGCCGAATATCTTGAAATTCTTGGAACCTCCAACTTCCTGGGGCCCTAAGGGCCTGCCCAGGCCTATAAAAGGATTGCTTTACCAACAGCTCTTTTTAATACTGGAAGAAAGTCGTCAACACCACGCACCAAACCCTAGCCTGGACGAGCGGGGTAACAGGCAACTCGATCGAAACCTGTCCAGAAACCGTACCGCTGCGCCATACCTCCAAGCCTGTTACTGGAACATGCAACAAAGCACTCTTCCGTAACAAATGGTTAAACTTCATAGCTTCACAGTACCGGTGAGAAATGCAAGATCATATAGTTCCGTGCATTGGGAGGGGGATTTTAAGTTGAAAATGCAGTTGCACTTCAAAATCTACTGAATACTTGACGATTCCCAACTCACAAACACACACACACACACTCACTCTCTCTCTCTCTCTAGCGCTGGGGCCCAGCGCGGGCCATGGCCCCCTCCTGCATGAGGTTTCTAGATCACACACAGCGACGCACCACAGTCGCCAGGACTCCTATGCACGAGTGATATGGTCGTCGCAGAGACCTCTACCTGACAACACAACACTCACAGCCGACAAACACCCATGCCCCCGGCGTGAATCGAATTCACAACCTCATCAAGCGAGCGGCCGCAGACCTACGCCTTAGGCCGCACGGCCATTGGGACCGGCATTCTCAAAACACACACACACAAATTAGGCCTACATAAACATACCGCACTCAGAACTGTTAAAAGACGAACTTTGTAACCTACAGCACAAACGAATAAAACAACAACACAACACAGTACTCGTGCTTGCAAAACACGGTCTTTGATATCACGCACACGCCCTGTTCTGGATGTTTATTTTTGTTACAATGCCACGGGCACCACAGCCAGAACACGTGTTAAATATTTACCGTATCTGGCTAACCTTCAGAATAGAGTGATAACTGCATTTATGACGTACCTTCTCCGAAGTGCAGGAGCAATCTTACAGTTCAGATTTACCAGCGTTGCATTTACGTTTAATACTGTACAAAACAAATCAGACTACTTTTCCACTAGTTGTCATACTTCAGAACAAATCACATGTGTACTAGTTAAAGTATTCCGCATCTCTTACAGTATTCTACACGTGTTCCCTACATCCCATTCCGATAGTCCACTTCCCTTTCTAAATAGTTTTCAAGGCAACCACTAGGTATGCTCGTTGGTGTTCATATTTCAACTTTTGAGCCAGCAGATCGCTATTTACGAAACCTGGTATGAATATCCGCAGCCTACCCGAAAGCCATTGTTTTTCATTTCCTACATCAATAACAACACGCCGAATGTGCAACTTGTGAGGCAGAAGCACGAATAGTATGATATCGCAGAAAACGCCAGAAATTTACCGACGTTCCGAAGGTACGTGCTGTCTCTTTCTTGAGGCTGGAAGAATGCACTGAAGAGAGAAGCAATATGGTCCTTCTACCAGATTATACGTCGTCAGATTCAAGAAGACGGCAATCGTGTTACGAATTCGATCTTTTATGAAATGAGACGCTGACCACTGAAGTAATGCAGACAAGCCATTCAAATCACACAAGCAAGGGCACCACAACCACCATTAGCCATCGGTAAAAGGCTAAACACAGATAGAACTCTGTCCTCACCCTATTGAAACCCTAATAAGTGTACAGTAATGAATAAAGACCGGAGATAGTTCCCTCCGAAAGAAGAAAACGAACCTACTTTCTATTCAAGTAACTTATATGAAACGCCGTCACCCAGCTTACCCTACTTCTGCAAGGCCTACCCTCCAAGAGTGTCAGGAGACTGAATTTGTGCGGACGAACATTAAAAACCAAAAGGAATATCATATTTCACACAAACTCAAGTGTGCACTAAATATTTCGACAACAATATTTGCTGTGGCCCTACACCCTAAATCGGGCATATGCTCCCTCAGTGATGAGGTTTATAGACCACACAGACACACATATCCGGTGGGACTGTCATGAATGAGTGATCAGCTCGTCGCAGAGACCGCTACCAACACCATACAACAAACACAAGAGATCAACTTCCATGCCTTCAGCGAGATTCAAACCCGCGATCCCAGTAACCGAGCGGCTGCAGACCCATGCCTTGCACCGTGCGGCCAGACACTACAATTGGATGAGAACTGCGCTCTTCTGGGATAGGACGCAGCGTATAGCGGTAATTCCTTACAGACGCCTCGGGACAAGCTATCGGTTCCATCTTCAAGGGTCAACAAAGACTCTTGACCCCTGCAGATGGGAAGCAAGATTCTTGACCCTTGATATTGGGAACGATAGGTTGTTTCGAAACGTCGGCAAGGAATTACCACTACAACCTGCGTAATATTCCATAAAGCGCAGTTCTCGTCTACTTCCCGGCTGAAGCCTTTAATCACTCTTATGTGATGAACATTAAGCACTAATTTAAGCAGCGGAAGTCATCTGGTTTTTTCGAAACGTCGGAATAAACATACCACACGGCGCAGAAACCCAAAAGAAGGCCGTAAAATGAAAACAAACTCTCAGCAGTGGTCAAGATGAAGGTAAGGGTAAGGTCATCCACATAATTCAGCACTATGCCACACACGAAAGGGAGAACGTAGGGCTCTTCTGGACAAGTCGCACAGGCCTCTACCTACACAACGTACAACACGAACGTCCATGTCCTCAGCGGGATTCGACCTCGCATTCCCAGCAATCGAGCGGCCGCAGACCTGAGGCTTAGTCCGCACGGCCACTGGGATCGCTCCAACAGAAGATATACTGCATGCCTATTTAACCTCGCCACTAGATGGGAGTGGACGGCTTCACGCCCAGGATGCTTTACGTCCGCCCGAGCGCACTGAACAGAAGCAGGTCTGGATGCTTTCCAGACGAAAGCTAGTACTTTCTTCGAGGAGCATCGAAAACAGAATCCGCGGTCGCTCACCCCGTAACGTAGTCACTATACTCAATAAAGCCATCTCCGCTCTTTAGTTTTGAAACAATGATGATGGACTTTCAACTCAAACTATGAATCACTGCTGTGGAGACGAAATTCCTGGCACAGCGTATCATAAGCATATCCACGAGAAACAAGACAAGACACTTAGGGTAAACTGAAGATAAAACCAGTTTCTAACCATCAGTCCGTACAAACCGGTTTTGCGGCTCACCAACCCTCTTATCTATTGGAAATCAGAACTATCCCCACACCCAGGGGTTAAGAAGTCGGTGCCTGAAACTGATCTCACTATACCATGCGTAAGGCTAACATTCATAACATCACGTCCGATTAACGACACGGACAAATTCATCAATTCACGTATTCCTCTATGGTCTATTTAATGAAGCATTTACCAGCATTGAATGACAAGACGTATAGAGAAATGGTCCTCAGCGTCCCGGGAGAGATTGCAAACGGGCACTTCCCCTGCTCAAGTCGAAAGCATTTCCGCTTGAGCCAGCCTGCTCGGCACCCAGTAACTTTGAGGCCCATATTATCACCTATGCTTAACCTCCCAACTGGCCTAACTAATGGTTCAAAAGGGCCCACATTTCTCAACTTCCCCATGGATAACTGTTACTGACTGGGGTCGTCAGGGTTGTGGTACTTGCAGCTAATCATTGGCGTTCCGTTGGAGCATGTACCCTCGACCTTTCAGGACCCTGACAACACAGGCAGTACGGTTCCTCCGAAACGTCGGTATCCGGCAGTATGACCACACGGCGTCACAACCTACATGACTGCAATCTGACGATTCCTACCTGTGAAAACCTCAAAAATTAATAGCGATATGAAATGTTTGACTTTCAGAGCGTAGACAATTTTTGTAAACCACGCATGCGCACATGATTCTCAGTATTTTCACACCGATACAGCACAATCCTTCCAGCGGCTAGGCTATGGGGATGGAGTAAAACAGGGTTTCGGTCCCCGACAGGGCAGATTTCTCGCATCACTCCGTCCCGACGAAATATGGAGCCCACCAGCCCTTCTACTGAGTCGGTAATGCGAAATTTTCCCTCAGGAGTAAAGCGAATGAGGCGTTAAACTAAAAAATTCCTCCACCCAATGCACGGAGTTATACCTCCACTTCCCATACGTCTTTGTCGCATAGTGTTTAATTGACTGGATAACTGTAGTCACCTCTCGGCAAGAACCTTTTGAAGCAAAAAGATTACGACATTCCTTCACATTAAAAACTCTTTCCCGCAATGTTTTCCACACGATTCTCACAATAAACGATTATTTCCTCTTACAGCATCAACCAGTTCGTATTTGTACTGGGGTCGGCGCTTTTTCTGTGAGGGGAAAAAATGAAATTATTTCCTGGAATTTACGCTTCAGAGGCCCGATTAGCTGTAGGCTTCTAGCCCGGAGGCCAAGGTTCGATACCGAGGCAGTATATGTGAGATACGTGGTAAACAAAGTCGCATTAGAACAGGTTCTTCGCCGGGCACTTTATTTTCCTCTCTCAGTATCATTCTTTTATCAGAAGGACATGCAGGCGACACCTGGGAACCTTCATACAAGCGATGCTCTTATAGGATATCGGGGAGCGTTGGATAGGAAGCCATAAGTGGGTGTCCCTGTTACCAGCGGACGGGGCGTCCTCGGACTGCAGATGGAGAAGGCGTGTCCCAGATATTGACGGTGGCTGCGCATATACTGAATGAGTAGTTATGGACAACAGACAAGGAGTAATCCAGCTTAGGGGTTAGGCGAGGGAATAATTAACTCCTCGCTGTAAAAAATATAACATGTTATGAAGTGCTTTACAGGCCTTCTGACAAACAGATCCTTCGGAACGAACTGCATAACGGAAAATGGACATGAAATTTGGAACTTGGAATGTGACGAGTCTCCACAGGCCAGAGTCAGTGACAGTAAATGCAAGAGGCAAGTGTTGGACTTACGGAGAGTAAAGGTGGTCAGATGGCAAAACAGTGGCACTGACCAGCAGGGGATTATAATTGTGTCTACGGTTTTGGCCATGAAAATCATCGATTAGGGACAGTATTTTCTGTACGCATCAGCAGCTGAGAGGGTATAATTCATATTGTTTGGACGCTATAAACAGTGTTGAGAGGTCGGCCAATGATGTTTTTGTTATGAATGTACACGCCTCAACTGAAGATAAAGTGATGACTGAAAGGACAGTTTCTATGAGGAATCAGATTAGACATTCGATGAATTACCTACGTGTTACAAGGAAGTTCCTTTATGATAAGCCAATGCAAAATCAGGGAGAGAAGATATTTTCAAACCGACAGCTGAAATTACGTTTACAAGAAAACGGTAATGGTGCTGAAGTAGCAAACTTTGCCGCAACGGAACATCTAAGCTTCAAGAGCACGGCGTTCCCACATCGAAACATTCATAAATACACTTGGACATCAGATGGAAAGACTGATCACATGTTGACACATAAGAAATTGCATAAAGTATACATGATGTACGCTCTTTCAGAGAAGCTGACTGTGATACTGATCACTGTCTGGTGAATGGAATAGTTATGGAAAGACTGGCGGTAGTTAAACGATCGTATCGACATTTGACACGAAGACTTTCAATCTCAGGAAGCTGAATGACGTGGAAGTTGGGATAGAGTACCAGACTAAAATCTCAAGTTTACAGCTTTGGAGAACACAGATGATAGCGGTGACATAAATAGGGCCTGGGAAAATATGAGACAGAACATCAAAATCTCAGCTGCAGACAGTCTAGGTCAGTATGAACGGAGGCAGCACAAACTACGGTTTGACGAAAGTGTTAAAAAAATTCTTACATGAAAGGAAGCAGGCTAAATTGCAGTGGTTGCAGGATCCAAGCCAAATTAATGCCCATAATGTGAACAACATTAGCGTGAAACAAGTAAAAATTTCAGGAACAGAGGGAATATCCGACAGGCAAAAATCGATGAGCTTCAAACAAACGGGAAGCACAAAAATATTAGCGACATGTATACAGGCATAAATGGTTTGCAGAGGGGTTACCAACTAGAACTAACTTAGAAAAGGAAGGGAAAGGTGATCTGCCTGCTGAATCCCACAGTATTCTGTATAGGCAGAACAGCTTGTCATTTAATGAAAGTGCTTGGATTAACGTCGTTAGGCATACTGAAATATAAACAGCTGAGCAACTAGTGTCAGAGGTTAGTGCCTTTTAGAATGAGATGGGTACTGAAAATTTAAAAGATATCAGCGCCAGGTTTTCATCAAATTCAAAACAGTAGTGATTTAGGCATGAGGTACAACAGTAGTTCTAATCCAGATATGTATTCGTATCATTTGAAACTAGGATGAATTGTCTCAACAGAGGAAGGAGTCACTCTACTAATGGGTAAGAATGCTAATAAAACACACTATAGTAATTATTCAGGCACACCACTATTATCAACTACATACAAAATTGTATTCAATATATTTCTGTTAAGGTTACCATCACATACAGAAGAAATTATTGGGGAACATCAGTGTGCATTTTGACATAACAAGTCAAGAAGTGACCATATATTGTATAGTCGTCATGACTTGAGATAAAATTGAAGAAAAAAGGGGGTGGTATATCAACTATTTATAGGCCTCAATAAAGATTATGATTCAGCTGGAAAGGGAAATTTGTACAGTATTGTTCCTGAGTTTGGTACAGGCATAATACTAGTTAGGTTAATAAAAGTGTGTTTAGATAAAACCTACAGTGAAGATTGGATAAGCTAACATGTCAGAATGGTCTGACAAGATGCTTTATCGCCAGTGTTTTTCAACTTTGCCTTAGAATGCTATGACGTAGGTTGACACAAAGCAGGAGAGGTTGAAACTGAATGCGACACATTAGCTTCTATTAACACTGATGACAATGATTTACTCGGTGAAAACATGCACACTATCAAGACAGTGAGAAAGACAGAGACAGAGAAGCTTTATATGCCGCTAGTAAGGACAATGGTCTAGAAGTAAGTTATAACAATACTAAGTATGTGTTCACGCCTCGTGAAGAAAATACAGAACAAAATCACAGCATAAAGAGCGGTAATAAATGATTTAAAAGTGTGACGATATTCAAATAGTAGGAAACGACCGTCACAAAAGAAAATTGCGTTCATGACGAAATTACTAGCATACTAAAACTGGGGAATACCGGAGAGCTGCTACCACTTGTTCCACATTCTTCTGTCTTGCCACTTGCTATCTAAATATACGCGTTCAAAGATTAAAACATACAAAACTACAGCTCTGTATGGGTGTGAAATGTAATCTCCCACAAGAACACACGCTAAGGCTATTCGAGAATAGGGTGCTGGGGAAGATATTTGGACGTCAGAGGGAGGAAATGACAGGAGATTGAAGAAAACTGCACAATGAGGAGCTTCGTGATGTTTACTCACCAACTACTTTTGGGTCATGAAATCCAAGAGAATGAGATGCGCGGTGCACATGACACGTATGTGGGACAAGAGAAATGCATAGAGGGTTTCGGTAGCGAAGCCTGAAGGAACGAGATCGCTTGGAAGCTCTGGGAGTATAAAGGACTACATTACAGTATATCTTAAAGAAAAAGGATGACACAGGCGTGGACTGGAATGATCCGGCTCAGAATAGGGACGTGGGTGGCTGATGTGAACAAGGCAATGAACTTCTGAATTCCGTAAAATGTCGAGAACTTCTTTGAACTAGCTGACGAACTATTAGCTTCTCAAGAATGACTCTGCTACAGGGAGTTAGTTTAGTTAGACAATCAGTCAGTTGGATAGTTAGTTAATTAGTCAGTCAGTCAGTTGGATAGTTAGTCAGTCAGGCAGTTGGACAGAACGGAACTTTAGCGTATTTCTCATGCTTCAGAGGGTTACAAGGGTTACGCTTACATCTTCGAACTTTCATTCAAAAGATAAAGTTTATAAAGATATTTATAATTAAGGGCATACAGAAAAAAACAAGACCGCTAGCTTAACAAGAGAAATGAATAAAGCTACTGCCACGTCGCTCGGCTGGAAGAGTTGCCCCCTCTGTCAACATCGACTCGTCCAAAGAGAAAAAGTGATGGGGCTGGATGCTGGGTCAGAGTCCAGGCCCATTACAGCAACATTTGAATACAACGTATCAGATTTGCTTCTTATTTCACTATCCTGATTCTATACGTTAAAGGAAAATAGATGAAAAATACACAGGGACGGTAGCAACGTACATGGCTCTTTGTTACAACAGGGTGAAAATCAGTTTGGTTATGTGCTTAAATAAGCACCACGCCATGAATGGATACAGCAGAGTGGAGGTAAAGCTCCACACATTTTTAACCCACATCAGGCGGAGGTGTGAGATCGATCATCGTGAAACCTTAAAGCCATTAACCCACAACGGAAAGAATAGGATGATGTATGGGCCCCAAAACCACTCTAGAAGCCTCAGAATAGAGAAAATAAATATCTCATTACCGTGCTGGAAATTCGGTCCAGCCAGTAGCACAGTAGTACAGGGCAGAAGAGTAGTTTTACTCTCCTCTCTTCTATTCCTTTGAAAGAGAGAGGTCGTTACAAAACGTCGGTACGTATCTGACTACACGGTGTCGCACGCCAGAAGATCGCAATCTTGTTACTCACCGACAGGAGAACCTCAAAACCTGTCCTTCTGCAGTTTGTAGCACGTTTAAACAAGACAGGCAATGCACGCATAACGTAAAACAGAGATACGTTCGCGTAACCAATGTTGCCGTGGAAAAGCAAGAAGTACTAGATATTTTAAATGAACGTCTTTAGTCTTAGTTATCCAGCATGCAAAGCGCAGGCGCCATTTATATTGTCTTTTGTGGCCTGCCCGGCTCTACCATATTCTTCCATATTACCGTATAAACGGTACGATTTGGGGGGAGGGGGGGGGAGTCGCAGTTCGTCTCAAATATTTCTCATTCTAAGACGAATTCAGAAAGCTAATATCATAAATGTACAAACGTCTTCATGTAAAGTACCCGTTATTTTTGTCAGGTTTTAATTGAAATTGAATTTTCTCAACAGCTATCCGCAAAATACTCAAATACAGTGATACCTCGGTTAACGCAGATAATTCGTTCCGGAATCACATTCGTTAGCCGAAACTTCTCGCTGTCTCGAACGTAAACAACCCAGTCGGGTTGGTGTGTCTCCCTTATGTGATGTGG
>JGI20166J26741_11520807_pt1 | contig 12480 bp, 6 predicted proteins | sample TergutCu122P5_FD_26741 | JGI IMG/M metagenome (IMG submission 26741) | reverse complement strand
CTCACGGTGCTCGGCACCACCGCGACCTATCCGCCCAGTTCGGTGACCACGGACGAGACGCATCTCACCCGCGCGTTCCAGGTCACCGTCCAAGCCTCCGGGACGCTGCCCGCCGGCGTCCCCGTCACCATCACGTTCCCCAGCTAAGGAGCCGACAACCATGGCAGAGCACTCTCGCAAGCACCCGCCCGCGCCGGTGATCGCGATCGTCCTGGTCGCACTGCTCGGGGGCGGCGGTTGGTGGTGGTGGACGAGCACCCACCCCAGCGTCGACGACGGTGTCCTGCGCGCCGACGGCACCGTCGAGGCGACTGAATACCGCGTCACGCCCGCGCTGGCCGCGCCGATCGCAACCCTCGCGGTGGCCGAAGGCGACACCGTCGCGAAGGGGGCGGTCATCGCCAAGCTCGACGCGACCGCCGCCAAGCTGACGCAATCCCAGGCCGAGCAGGGCGTGACCGCCGCCCAGGCCGCGCTCGACAACGCCAAAGGCGACAAAGACTCCACGAAGGCCGACGTCAAGGCCGCCAAGGCCCGCCTCGCCCAGGCGAAAGCGGCCGTGAGCCTCGCGAAAGTGCAGGTGGGATACGCCACGCTCAAGGCGCCCGCGGACGGCGTCATCACGGCCGTGCTGGCGCGTGCCGGGGAGAACGCCGCGCCCGGGCGGGTCGTCGTCACCATGGTGGACGCCCACGACCCCTACTGCCGCGTGTACGTGCCCGAAACCCGCATCGGCGGTGTCGCGACGGGCGCCCACGTCGAGGTGACGACGGACTCGTCCACCCAGACGTTCACCGGGACCGTCAGCTTTGTCGCGAGCCAGGCGGAGTTCACTCCCAACACCGTCCAGACGGCCGACCAGCGCGCGAAACTCGTCTACGAGGTGCGGATCGCCCTGAACGACCCGTCTGGGACGCTCAAACCCGGCATGCCGGTGACGGCGGCCTTCCGATGACGACGACGGACGCCGAGTGGGCCATCGAAGCGTCCGGGCTCACCAAGCACTTCGGCGACCGGGTCGCGGTGGCCGATCTCGCGCTGGCCGTCGCTGAAAACGCCCTGTGCGGCCTGCTCGGGCCGGACGGCGCGGGGAAGACCACGACCATCCGCATGCTCGCCACCGTGCTCGCGGCGACTTCCGGGGACGCACAGATTTTCGGGCATTCGGTCACCCGCCACCCCGGACGGGTGACGCCGCTCATCGGTTACATGCCGCAGAAGTTCTCCATGTACCCCGACCTGACCGTGGCGGAGAACGTCGATTTCTTCGCGACGATCCGCGGTGTGCCGAAGGCCGGACGCCGGGCGCGCGCCGCCGAGTTGCTGGAGCGCATGGGGCTCGGGCCGTTCGCCCGCCGCCGCGCGCGGGACCTGTCGGGCGGCATGAAGCAGAAACTCATGCTCACGAGCGTGCTCATGCACTCGCCACGCGTGCTCCTGCTCGACGAGCCGACGACGGGCGTCGATCCGGTCTCCCGGCACGAGTTCTGGGAGATCCTCGCGGAGCTGCGCGCGTCGGGCGCAACTGTGCTCGTGGCCACGCCGTACATGGACGAGGCGGAGCGCTGCTCCGACCTGGTGTTCCTGGACGCGGGGCAGGTGCGGCACCACGGGACGCCGGCGCAGATCAAGGCACTCGTTGCCGGGGACTTGTACGAGGCACACGCTCCCGATCCCCGCGCCGCGCTCGCGGCGCTTGCGAGCATGCTCCTGGTGACGTCTTGTCACCTGTTCGGCGACGTCGTGCGTGTCCTAGTGCCGGCCGGCACCGCCGACGCGGGGACGCAACTACGCACTGCGCTGCGCCGAGCGGGCGTCGACGCCACCGTCACCCCCGCCGAGATCGACATGGAGACCGCCTTCGCGGCCATCGCCGAACAAGAGCATGCTCCGCTCGGGCTCGTCGGCGCCGACGCTTCCACCAGCGCGGACGACACCCATGGAACGGTGGCCCCGCATCCCCGGAGGGCCGAACCATGATCCGGCGCGTCGGGGCGGTATCCCGCGTGGAGTTCGTCCACCTGCTGCGCGACCCGCGCATGCTCGCGATCGTCCTCATCATGCCGGTGATCGAACTGCTCCTGTTCGCCTATGCGATCAGCTTCGACGTGCGGAACGTGCCCATGGTGATCGTGGACACTGATCACACAGCGGCGAGCCGCCAGTACGTCGCGGCGTTCGCCTCGTCCGGCCTGTTCCGGGTCGTCCAACAGTCCGACGACCAGGCGGTGGTGGACGACGCGTTCCGGCGCAACACCGCGACCGTCGCTTTACTCGTGCCCGCCGGATTCGCAGACGCGCTCGCCCGCGGCGAGCGGGCGCAGGTCGGCGTCCTGGTCGACGGCAGCGAGCCCAACGCCGCGCGCGTGGCACGGGCGGCGGCAACCGCACTGTCGCAGCGCTACGGGCAGCGGCTCGCGGTCGCCTGGGCGGCCGGCCAAGGCGTCAACCTCGGCGCGACCGGCACTCTCGAACCCCGCCTGCGGACGTGGTACAACCCCGACCTACGCTCGTCCGACTTCCTCATCCCGGGGCTGATGGTCGTCATCTTGATGATCGTCACCGTCCAGCAGACGGCGGTGAGCCTCGTGCGCGAACGCGACTACGGCACGGCCGACCAGCTCAGCGTCAGCCCGCTGAAACGCGGCGAGCTGATGCTCGGCAAGCTGCTCCCGTGGACGCTGCTCGCGTTCGCCGACGTGGTGGCGATCACGGCCATGGCGATCGGGGTCTTCGGCGTCCCGTTGCGCGGGAGCATCGCGGCACTCGCCGTCGGATCGGTGCTCTTCGTGTTCTGCGGGCTGGGCCTCGGGCTGGTGATCTCTGCCGTCGCCTCGAGCGTCGACGTCGCCAACATGGCCGCGCTCATGATCGCGTTCCTGCCGTCCTTCCTGCTCTCCGATTTCGCCTTCCCACTCTCCCAGGTGCCCACGTTCCTGCAGTGGTTCTCGATGATCTTCCCCGGGCGCTACATGGTCGCCATCACGCGCGAGGTGTTCCTCAAAGGCGGCTCGTTCCCGCAAGTGTGGCCGAATCTGGTGGCGCTGGGCGTCTTCGCGCTCGTCGTGCTGACGGCATCGTCGGTGCTGTACCGCAGGAGGGCGTCATGAAGCCCCGACGCATCCGTCTGCTCGTCTGGAAAGAACTGCTCCAACTGCGCCGCGACCCGATGCTCCTGCGTCTGCTCATCGCGATGCCCATCTTGCAGCTAATAATGTTCGGGTACGTCGTGGCCGCGGACATCACCCACCTGAGCACGGCCATCGTCGACCTGGACCGCACCACCACGTCGCGCGCGCTCGCGGACGCGTTCACCACGTCCGGCTACTTCGCTGTCACCACCCGTCCGACAAGCGAATCTGCCCTGCGACCCCTGCTGGACGCCGGGACGGTCACCGTCGCGGTCGTCATCCCCGAAGGCACGGACGCGGCCCTGCGGCGCGGCGAGACGGCGCCGGTCGGCATCGTGGTGGACGGTTCGAACTCCCAGGTCTCCCAGGTGGCCGGCGGCTACGCGGCCCAAGTGGTCGCCGCGTTCAACACACAGCGGGTCGCCGCGGCCGCCGGGGGCCTGACTCCGCCCGGCATCGACGCGCGCGTCCGCGTCGAGTTCAACCCGACGATGGACCCGCTCAACACCATGATTCCCGGGCTCATGGCCGTGATCCTCATGCTCTCGCTGATGATCATCATGTCGACGGCGGTCGTCCGCGAGCGCGAGTCGGGCACGCTGGAGCAGATGTTCGTCACGCCGATCCGGCCCGGCGAATACCTCATCGGCAAGGTCTTGCCCTACGCGCTGCTCGCTTGCGTCCAGATGCTCGTGGTGGCGGCCGGGGGGCTGCTCTGGTTCCGCGTGCCGTTCAACGGAAACGTGCTCGTGGTCGTCACCGGCCTCATCTTGTTCATGCTCGTGTGCATCGCGCTCGGCCTGCTCATCTCGCTGGTCTCGCGGACGCGGACGCAAGCCCTGCAGACCACGATGTTCTTCATGATCCCGACCATCGTGCTCTCCGGGTTCGTCTTCCCGCTCGAGTCGATGCCGGTCGCGTTCCAGTGGCTCAGCCAGGTGATCCCCATCACGCACGCGCTGCAGATCGTCCGGGCGTCCTTTATGAAAGACAGCGGATTCGACGCGCTGCAGCGGCCGTTCCTTTTCCTGCTCGGATTCGCGGTAGTGCTATTCACCGGTGCCGTAATCGCCACCCGCCGGAGGTTGACGCAATGAGCGCCGGGCCAGACTTCACCACAGCCCCCGACACTGGGCCCGCGGTTCGCGTCCGCGGCCTGCGAAAGACTTTCGGCTCGTTCACGGCCGTCGACGGCATCGACTTGGACGTCCCGCGCGGCCAGGTGTTCGGCTTCCTCGGGCCGAACGGGTCCGGCAAGACCACGACCATCCGCATGCTCACCGGCACCCTGCGCCCCACGTCCGGCCACGCCGAAGTGCTCGGCGCCGACATCGTCAACCGCCCCGACGACGTGCGCCGCCGCATCGGCTACATGTCGCAGAAGTTCTCACTCTTCGAAGACATGACCGTGGACGAAAACCTCCGCTTCTACGCCGGGGTGTACGAACTACCCCCGGAACGGTTCGCGGAACAGCGGGCCTACATCTTGCGGATGGCCGATCTGCAAGGACGGGAGGACGAGCTCACCCGCGAACTGTCCACGGGGTGGCGGCAACGGCTCGCGCTGGGGGCGGCGACCATCCACGACCCTGAACTGTTGTTCCTGGACGAACCGACCGGCGGCGTCGACCCCATCGCCCGGCGGCAGTTCTGGGACTTGCTGTACGACCTCGCCGCCCGGGGCGTCACCTTGTTCGTCACCACGCACTACATGGACGAAGCCGCCCACTGCCACCGGCTCGCGTTCATTGAAGGCGGACGGCTGATCGCCCAAGGCTCCCCGTCCGAACTACGGGCCGCACACGGCGGCGCAAGCCTGGACGACATCTTCGTGGCCCTCACAACGGCATAGGCAAACCAGGCCCGGCCTCCCGCGCGCGCGATTAAGATGATACGATCGCGAGAACCGCGCGGGCAGTCGACGCGCGGCCCGAGCAGCGAAGCTTGACAATCGAAAACCCGGCTATTGATCTGGCAAAAAGGACAATTCATGGACACTCCCCGTTTCCCAGGCGTACCCGATGTCATTAACGGAAATGGCGCCGTCGCCTACGTGATGCGGCAGGTCTGTGGCGGTGTAATCGGCTTCCCGATCACCCCGTCCACCGAGATCTCCGAACTGTTCGAAGCAGGGCGGGCCGAAGGCCAGCTCAACGTGTGGGGCAAACATCCCTTCTTCGTCGAAACCGAAGGCGAGCATTCCGCGCAAAGCGGCGCGCTTGGCGCCGCCTTGACGGGCGGCCAATTCATCTCCAACGCATCTTCCAGCCAGGGCATCTTGTATGCCCTCGAGTCGCACTACCTCACGACCGGGCGCCGGATCGGCGGGTTCGTGCTGCAGGTGGCGGCCCGGGTCGTCGGGCGCGGCTCCCTCAACGTCATGGCGGGCCACGACGACGTCTATTCGCTGCTCCAAGCCGGATACACGATCTTGTTCGGCTCCAGCCCGCAGGAGGCGGCCGACCTCGCTGCCATCGCCTACCGCATCTCTTCCCTGTCGCTCATCCCCGTCACCAATGCGATGGACGGCTTCGCGACGTCCCACGTCATGACCGAGACGAAGCTGCCGGAACCCGAGTTGCTGCGCGAATACCTCGGCGACCCGGCCGGACGGATTCCCTGCCCGACCGTGGCCCAAGAATTGCTGCTGGGCGCCAAGGGCCGCGTCTTCGAGTTGACGCAATTCCTCGAGCGCCGCGGCGTCGACTTCCCCGCTGACGACCTCGCCGCGCTGAAGGCACACCTCGCGTCCATGGCAGACGCGATCGAGGACGATCCGGCGGGCAGCCTCCTCGAACCCACGCTCGCCTGGATTCCCGAAGACCTGCGCGGCGCATGGGGACGGGCGTGGCGCGGCGCGGCGCAGAAGGGCACGCGGTTGCTGTGCCCCGCCTACGTCGACCCGAACAACCCCGGCATGACCGGTCCCGTCCAGAATCAGCCCGACTTCCAGGCGAACGTCGTCGACCGCATGACGCACTTCGCCAACGCCGTCCCCGCGCTCGCCCGGCAGGCGATGGCCGAATACAGCGAGTTGACCGGCCGCACCTACGCGCCGCTGCTCACCTACGACTGCGAGGACGCCGATTACATCGTCGTCGGCATGGGCTCCATCACCGACGACGTGCGCGCCGTCCTGCCGTACATGCGCAGCCTCGGCATCAAGGTCGGCTGCGTGTCGATCAAGCTGCTCCAACCGTTCCCCGAGGCGGAATTCATCGCCGCCGCCGGGCACGCCAAAGTGATCACGGTCATGGAACGCTCCGACGAGAACGCGCTCGCCCGCTTCGTCACCCAGGCGTTGTTCCACGCCCGGGCCAATGGCGAGCAGGCCGGCTCGTTCCCGGACGTCGGCGCCATCGCCGCCATTCCGCGGCTCGTAACGGCGTTCTTCGGCCTGGGTGGCCACGACGTACAGCCGCGGCACCTGGTAGCCACGATCCAGCACATGGCGGACGGCGCTAAGTCGCCCGTCATTTTTGTCGGCTCGCAGTTCTTCATCGACAACCCGACACCGGCCGTCAAACGTCTCCAGGACGCGATGCGCTCCGCGTACCCCGAGACCGAACTCATGGCCCTGAAGACTGGGCCGAACCCGGTGCTGCTCCCGCCGGACGCCCTGCGCATCCGGTTCCATTCCGTGGGCGGGTACGGCACGGTGTCCACCGGCAAGCTGCTCACCGATCTCCTTTCGGGCATGCTCGGGATGAACTCCAAGTCGGCCCCGAAGTACGGCTCGGAGAAGTCGGGTGCGGCGACCAATTACTACATCACGCTCTCCCCCGAGCCCGTGCTCATCACCAACGCCGAGTTGGAGGACGTCAACATCGTCGTCTGCCCCGACCACATGGCACTGACCCACAGCAACCCGCTGAAGGGGCTGGTCCAGGGCGGGACGCTGATCATCCAATCCGACAAGCAACCGTACGACGTGTGGCGCGAGATGCCCGCGTTCGCCCGCCGCACCATCCGCGAGCGGGGCATCCGGCTGCTGGTCATCGACGCTTTCGCGGTCGCCCGCAAGCACGCGCCGACCCCCGAGCTCGAAACCCGCATGATGGGCATCGCGTTCATCGGCGCGATCATCGGCAACGTGGAGAAGGTCGCCGCGGCCGCCGGTGGGAATGTCTCCGAGCTCGTCCGCCACGAACTGGTCAAGAAGTTCGGACGCAAGGGCGAAGCCGTCGTCGATTCGAACATGGCCGTGATCGAGGACGGGATGCAGGCCACGCTCGTCGACTACAACGCCCCGGCGTTCCTCGCCGCCGAAGCCGAGCCCGAGCACGCGGGCGTGCGTCCGGCGATGTCGGCGGGGCTCTACCCGGTCATCACGGAGCCGCGGCGTTCCGCGCTCTTCGACCCGGAGTACTTCGAAGAGACCATGGCGGCGCCGTTCCGCGCGGGCACGATCGGCGAGGCGCCGGTGCTGCCCGGCGTCGGCATGTTCCAGCCGGCCGGCTCGGGCGCGCGGAAGAACAAGGGCCTGTTCCGCCGCGTCGTCCCGTCGTTCGACCCGACCAGTTGCACGGCGTGCATGGAATGCGCCTTGGCCTGCCCGGACAGCGCGATCCCCAACACCGTCCATGAGATCCACGACCTGCTGCGCTCGGCGATCGACGCCGCGAACGTCGACGGGCGCTCGCGTTCGGCGATCGACGCCGACGTGATCACCTGGTCCAACGCCATCCGGAAGGCGCTGCGCGACGACTCGTCGGCGTCGGACATTCCGGCGGTCGTGCGCAGCACGGCCCCCGCCGGCAACCGCTCCATCGCCCGGCATCTCGATGCGATCGTCAAGGCGTTCGCCACCTACCCGGTGGCGCGGCCCCGTCCGATCTTCGACGCGATGGAGAAGACGAACCCGGGCTCGGGTGGCCTGTACTCGGTCGTCATCGATCCGTGGAAGTGCGTCGGTTGCCAGGAGTGCGTGGCCGTGTGCGGCCCGCACGCGCTCACGTCCCTCGACCAGGACGACGCGGTGCGCACCGCCTTGGAGGATCGCTTCATCCGCCTGATTGGGCTGCCCAACACGCCGGCGCGGTTCACGGCCGGCGTCACGGAGCCCGGGGGTGATCTCAAGCGCTTGATGCTGGACCGGTCCGCCTACTACTCGCTGGTCGGCGGCCACGGCGCCTGCAAAGGCTGCGGCGAGGTGACCGCGACGCACTTGCTGACGTCCGTCTCGCACGCAATCGGCGAGGATCGCCAACTGGCGCACATCAGCCGCCTCGAGGAGTTGATCGCCGCGCTGCAAGCGCTGCTGGACAGCGGCATCGCGGACGACCGCCGCAAGCGCGTCGAGCATGCGCGGGCGGAGTTGGAGCACCGCCTCTATCTGTACGAGACCGGGCCCACCGGCCGCGGGCCGGCCACCACGGTCTTCGCGAACTCGACCGGCTGCTCTTCGGTCTACTCGTCCACGCAGCCGTTCCAGCCGTTCGTCGATCCGTGGGTCAACGGCCTGTTCCAGGACGCCCAGCCGCTGGCCATGGGCATCTACGAAGGCCTCGTCAGCAACAAGATCGACGAGGTGAAGGCGCTCCGCGTCGCCGAGTTGGAGTTGAAGGGCGAATACAATCCGGCCGTCCACGACGCGCAGTTGAAGACCTTGTCGTGGAAAGAATTCACCCCCGCGGAACGCGCCCTGCTGCCGGACGTGATCACGATCAGCGGCGACGGCGCGGCCTACGACATCGGCTTCGGCGCCATCTCGCGCGTTTTCGCCCAGGGCACGCCGATCAACATGCTCGTCCTCGACACGGGCGGCTACTCCAACACCGGTGGCCAAACCTCGACGGCGAGCTTCAAGGGCCAGGATTCCGACCTGTCCAGGTTCGGACGGGCCCATCACGGCAAGCGGGAGACCCGTAAGGAGCTCGGCCTGCTGGCGATGCTGCACCCGAACGTCTATGTCGCGTCGGTATCGACGGCACTCCACGGGCACTTCCTGTCCACGTGCGCCAGCATGCTGTCGTTCGGGGATGGGGCGTCGATCATGCTGACGTACACCCCGTGCGACACGGAGAACGGCCTGCCCGACGACATGGCCAACGAGCATGCTCGGGCCGCCGTCGAAAGCCGGATGGCGCCGTTGTTCATCCACGACCCGCGCAAGGGCGCGTCGCTGACACAGCGCCTCGACTTGTCCGGCAACCCGGACATCTCGGCGTTGTGGTCGACGCACACGCTCACCTACACCGACGACTCCGGGAAGATGCAGATTCTCACCGAGCCGTTCACGCCGGCAGACTTCGCCTTCACCGAAGTGCGCTTCCGCAAGCAGTTCCGCGCGTTGCGCGACGAGGAGGCGGCTGCCGCCATCCCAATCGGCGAGTACGTCGAGTTGCCCGAAGCGCAGCGCGCCGGCCGCGTTCCGTACATCAACCGGGTGAGTGCCAAGGGCAAGCTCAAGCGGATGGCCTGCTCGGACGCGATGGTGGACATGGTCGCCGACCGCGCCCACAACTGGAAGACGCTCCAGTTCCTCGCCGGCATCGACGCCGCGGCCCTGCAGGCGGCGCACCGCGCCGAGTTGGCCGCCGTGACCGCGCAATACCAGCAGGCCCTCGCGGACCGCGAATCGTCGATGGACGCGATCGCGCAGGCGATGGCCGATCTCGCGACGGCGCGCAAGGTACCGACCGCCCAGGAGGTGGCCGACAAGATCGGCGGCGCGCTTGGCGGCGTCGCGATCGCCGCGGCGCCTGCGGCAGCCGCACCGGCGGCAGCCAAACCCGCTGCGGCGGCGCCGGCTGCGGCTGCAGCGCCGGCCGCTGACCGCCCGATCTGGCTCGATCCGAAAGACCTGCCCAACTGCAACGACTGCGCCACGTGCTATCAGGAGTTGCCTGAGATATTCGAGAAGGCGACGATCATCGTCGAGGGCGCTCCCAAGACCGTCGGACGCATGAAGCCCGGCGCGGTGGACGGCGTCAGCGTCACTCCAGAATTGGCGGCCAAGATCGCCCGGGTCAAGGCCACCTGCGACGCGGAGCTCATCCAGTGACCACCGCATACGAGCCCGTGCGCCAATGGCTCGGCGCCCGCGAAGCACTTGAGGGAGCCATCGACGAGGTCGACCGCCTGGAAGCGACGCGCGAAGTGGCGTCCTTCCAGAACCAGCTCGATCTACTGCAACGCCGGCTGCTCGCGAACCCGCGGGCATTCCGCGACGTTTTCACGGCCGAGGGCATGCAGGCGATCGTCGAGCAATTCCGTCAGCCGGAGTTGGACGCCGACTTCACCATCGCCCTTTGGGACACGCTGCTGCGCCGCGACGACGCGAGCACCGTCTTGATGCGGTTCCTGTGGAATCTGCCCGTGCGCAGCCAGCGCGCGTTCATGCGCGCCATCGACGCGCACCTGTCGGACCGGTACCCCATGTTCGCCGGCTTGTCGAAAGACTGGCCCGCGTCCAACAACATCCCGCCGTACATCCGCGAGCCGGAAGACCGGAACCAGGACTTCGACCTAGTCAACAAGGGTTATCTCGGCTACATGGATCTCGGCTACTCGCTGCGGGAGATCGAGCTGTTCGTCTGGCTGGAAGCGTTGCGCGACAAGCAGTGCAACAACGCGCCCTGCGAGTTGGGCTCGATCATCGCCGGCCGGACGGAGCCGCAAGGCGGCTGCCCGGTGAAGATCCACATCCCGACGATGTTCGAGCTCATCGGCACGGGACGGTTCGACGAAGCGTTCCAGATGTTGCAGGAGTGCAACCCGTTGCCAGACGTGACGGGACGGGTCTGCCCGCAGGAGTTGCAGTGCCAAGGCATGTGCCTGCACAAGCGCTCGATGTCGATCGGCCAGGTGGAGTGGTTCCTGCCGCAGTGGGACATGCTGGCCAACCCCGGCCGGGCGAACGAGCTGCTCGCCGGCACGCCCGACCCATGGACGGTGGCCGCCAAGCCGCCGGTGGCGATCGTCGGCTCCGGCCCGTCCGGGCTGATCTCGGCGTTCATCATGGCCGCCGCGGGCTTCCCCGTGACCGTCTTCGAGGCGTTCCACGAGCTGGGCGGCGTCCTGCGTTACGGCATTCCGGAGTTCCGGCTGCCCAACAGCCTGATCGATGACGTCGTGGAGAAGATCCGGCTGCTCGGCGGCCGGTTCGTGACGAGCTTCGTCGTGGGCAAGACCGGCACCCTGGAGCAGTTGCAGGAGGCCGGGTTCGCGCGGATCTTCGTCGGCTCGGGCGCCGGCCTGCCGCAGTTCCTCAACGTCCCCGGCGAGGAACTGCTCAACGTCATGAGCGCGAACGAGTTCCTGACGCGCGTGAACCTGATGCACGCCAACCTGCCCGAGTATGAGACGCCACTGCCGACGGTGGCCGGCAAGAAGGTGCTCGTCATCGGCGGTGGCAACACCGCGATGGACGCGGCGCGCACGTCGCGTCGCCTCGGCGGGCATGTGACGATCGTCTACCGGCGCACGCGCGCGGAGATGCCCGCCCGGGTCGAAGAGTTGGAGCATGCTCTCGAAGAGGGCATTGAGTTGGCCGTGCTCCGGTCGCCTTCGGAGTTCCGCGGCGACGAGCAGACGCGGTTCGTGACCACCGCCATCGTCGACGTCATGAAGCTGGGCGAGCCGGACGATTCGGGCCGGCGGCGTCCGGTGCCGACAGGGCAGACCGAGCAGATGGACGCCGATCTCGTCATCATGGCGCTCGGGAACACGTCCAACCCGATCATCCGCGACTCGGCGCCCAATCTGGCCGTCTCGCGGCATGGGGCGATCAACCTGCGCGAGCAGGGGTCGCAGGAAACGTCCATCGACGGCGTTTACACGGGCGGCGACGCGGCCCGCGGCGGCTCGACGGCGATCCTCGCCGCTGGCGACGGTCAAGCGGCAGCCCGCGAGATCGTCCAGCAGTTCGCGGACGTGCCCACCGCTGACGTCGCCGACCGGGTGACCCGGGCGCTCGCGTACACCAACCGGGCGGCCGAGCGGCCGGTGATCGTCGCGAAGCGGCATCTGTCGGTCGGCATCGAGGAGTTCACGGTGCGCGCGCCGGCCATCGCGGCGGCAGCGCAAGCGGGGCAGTTCGTGCGCGTGCTCGCGTACGAGGGCGGCGAGTTGATCCCGCTGACGCTGGCCGACTGGGACGCGAAAGCAGGCACCATCTGCGTCGTCGTCCAGGGCATGGGGACGAGTTCGCTGACCATCAACAAGATGAAGGCCGGGGAGGCGTTCGTCGGCGTCGCCGGGCCGCTCGGACGGCCGAGCGAGTTGCAGCGTTTCCCGGATGACCAAACCGTCGTGTTCACTGCTGGAGGCCTCGGCCTGCCGCCGGTCTACCCGATCATGCGCGAGCATCTGCGCCTCGGCAACCATGTGACGCTAATCAGCGGCT
>JGI20166J26741_11520696_pt1 | contig 12483 bp, 7 predicted proteins | sample TergutCu122P5_FD_26741 | JGI IMG/M metagenome (IMG submission 26741) | reverse complement strand
GTGCGTGTTTTCTGCACCTCTATTTAGAAGATGAGCTTGCTGAAAAATGACGTAGTAAATTTCGGTGTCCATCCAGGAGAACAATTTTCAAGTAAACAAATTTAATTTTGACTGTTATTAACGATAAAGTTCAAAAGATAAACTGTATAAAATAAATCCCGCAATGTGGAGGAAGAAAAATCGAAACCCGCAGCGAAATTTCAACAGTTTCTGGGAATAAATCCAGGGATTTTCAAAAACTGGTTACACAGACGCGGCAAACAACGCAAAGCTGGTGGAGTGCATGGCTGCCGCTTATCGGATAAGAAGAAAATGGTCCATTCTCTTTCAAAAATATCGTCCAGGTGAGTTTCAAACACAAGATAAAAACCTTAAATGGCAGTACAGACCCTTTTGAAACAAGAAAGGGCCTAAGACAAGGAGATTCTCACTCTTGTATGTTATTTAAATTTCACTGGAGAAAGAAGTGCGAGAGGCCATTATGGATATTAAAGGAACTATACTAATAAATCCGTGCAGATTCTGGCTTATGATGATGATGGTGTAATAGTGCAAAAATATGAAAATGCAGTTAAAGTTGAATTTAACAGATTTGAAAAGAAAGCGCAAAAAGGGGTTTCAGTGATTAATTAAGACAAACTATAAATATATAGAAAATGGTAAACCAACAAAAAAAAGTGTATCAAACTTAAATAATGGAGATATAGACAAAATCGATCAGTTAAAATACCTGGGATCCAAATTACGTCGTAATAATAATAAAAATAATAATAATAATTCATTTGCAAAAAACCAAAAATTCATACAGAAACAAATGCTATTTTAGATTGCGAAATGTATTGGGTTTCAAAGCTGCTACAGAAAGGTACAAAATGTAACATATATAAAACAATAATCAGAACAGCAGTGCTGTACAGATATCAGAGCTGTACTGTAACGAATATTGATGTAGGAAAACTTAGCAAATCTGAAAGAAAGAATTTAAGGAAAATTTTTAGACAGTGGGTTAAGGAGAATAAAAAAAAAAGATGAACTGTATAGCTTATACAAAGAGTTAAGCATAATAAAAACGATTAAAACAGCCAGTTTGATATGGTTAGGAAATATAGCGAGGAAGGAGGATTATGTACCTGGCATAAAGATAAAAGTTTCCCTGCCAGTAGTTAGCAGGAAGAGAGGAAGACCTAGATTAACCATTTGACGCCTAACGGCCACTGTATGGGTTGTACCGCACAGCTAACCTCCACAAGCTGCATTTTATATATTTATTCAACAAAAATAAGTACTGAATATTTTAAACATGCTGCATATCCTACGTTTTTTCCTCTTCAAAATGCCGTTTGTATCACAATGCTACAATTTTGGTTCCTGTATTTTTCACATTTTAAATACAGAGTGTGCTAAAATTTAAAAGGAAAATCCGGCGCCAAAGGGTTAAAATGGCTTGATTCCGTATAAAAAAATACCTTGCGAGGGAACTCATGGTGGAAAAAGCATGAAATAGAGATCTGTGGAGTGCAAACATCATCGATGCCAAGGCATAAAGGGGCTGAAACACCAAACAAATTAAGTAGATTTTCAAACACTGAGTATCTGAACATATCAGTTTGTTGTGCCCAAAACCACAAGCAAAATGCCACTACAAAGAATTACTCCAAGCAATAATCCAAAATATACTACACAGGAACCAAAGGCTTTAAATGCAAACCATGACAATTCCACCAGTGTAAACATTTGCGACTTGCCGGAAACAAAAAAGCATTTTATAAATGTGGTCACACTCTTAACCCAGATATAAGAACCCCATCATAACAAATATTTGCTCCTGGCCAAAAATTAGAAGAATTTTGTACATAAGCAGGACAGCTTATTTACTGACAAATATCACGTAACCAGAGTTCGCTGCCTTACCTCCACTGCACAAATATCCAGATACACTGGATAGCTGCATGTGGCCACAATTTTGCTCTTTACATTAATCCAAGATCTTCCTCCTAGATTTAAATGTTTCACCACAACATATATTGTGTTGAACCAAGGTTCAAATATTTTTCATAACAAGTACAGCACTTTCTACCCAGTCTGCAAAGATCCTGCCTTGCCAAAAATAAAACCCAACTCACATCAGATTTTCTACCACATCAAGCACTCATGTCAGATATAAGTGTACAGAGTGTCAACAACGTTCTCTTCCCGTTTGAATACAAAATACATTTCTATTACATGGCAACTTAAAAGATTGCATTAATCCATCATTCAATAAAAATATATACTTTCATTTAATTGTGCTATCAATTAGAAAATTGCAAAAGACTGAAAATTTATATTTGTCTCAGTTAAGATTTTAAAAATTTTAAAAAAGGAAAGGAATTTCGTGATTTTGGTTAGAACATAATAAAATTTTGTAACATTAACGGGACTCTGTGGAATCTTATATGAAGGAAAATAATATTTACCAATCATGCACTATCATTGGAAAACACAGACACACAGGATGGGTACAGAGTAACATATCTCAGGAGAGTCACATGCAACAAACAGTTTATTGCTGTGTCTGTGAACACCAAGACTTAAGCACCATGTCTTCCACAACATGACAACGCATATCATTTAAATAACTGTTTTTTATTAACTGTCACCAAACAGTGCCTGCAGAACGGTAAATTCAATTATTTTAAAACCTGTACCGTGCATCTTTTATTATTTTGTACAATGACCAACCAATGTACAATTAATTGACAAAGTATAATTATTTGTCAATTAATTGTGCATTGGTTGGTCAACGTAAATTTAAAAAAATAAAATTTAAATTCAATGTATGTAGGTACTGCCCTATCCATCAAAAGTAAATTAATTATCCGTATTGCACAACTGTTAGTGATTTATTTTATTTGCCCTGCAGGCCTACCACCATTTTGCAGTACGAACGATAAGACTCCAAAGAGGTATATATGCACGAAATACCCCTGCATACAGATATAAATCTTGTCCAGTTGTTCAAGTTTTAATATGATAAGTCCTTCCTTAATTGGACAGAATTTTAACAGTCAAATTTAAAAAGAAACTTTTCTAAAAAAATGTTGCCAGAATCCTTGCAAAGGAAACCTAGGTGTATCAGAATGAAAATGAAAACAAAGCATGAGCAATTACAATCACTATCTACAGCCCATAAAAACAATTGTATCTTCTGTTTTCTCTGCCTCTAGAGAGGAAATATACCTCTTGAAATATTAAATGTAGGAAAATTAGTACTGAAAACATGGGCGTTGGATGTAAAAATTAAAATTTAACTAACACATATCACATTTTTAATGGAAGCTCTTAAATACAAGTTTCACACTCACTGTGTGATGGGCACCATATTCCCAAAGATTTTAATCCTCTCTATAATTAAATTTATTGGATGAATTTTGCCACAGGTTGTTATAAATTTCTCGACACATTCATTACAATTAAGTCAACCAAAAATCAAGTATTGAAGTCTGCTGAGACAAAGACCTTTCTTCTCCTTTACAACTCAATATACCACCTTCAATATATAAAATTACATCGATCACTTTGAAACTGTCACTATCCTCTCGTCAGCCTCGGGCTTGGGATCCACAACTTTTCTTTTGAATTTCAACAATATTGTCAATTATGAAAACCTCAACATGTTGGTTTGGCAACTGGAAGACATCTTTAGCACTGCACAAACAAATTTGTGTGATTGGCTTAGGATGCTGTTTCTGAGGGCAAGTGAACATGTGTGGATTGACTTAAGTCAGGTGTGACTAGTCAAAACATATTCATTTATACAGGGTTTCCACATAATGACTATTACATAATCCTGATATTACTTGTTGAATTCTACATTATACTTCCTTCAACATTCAATCTGCCTTATTCTACCATGATGATTTAAGGTGACAAAAATCTTTGGTCAGAACTGAATGTCTCCTTTCAGAAAACAGAATGTGACCACAGCACTTAACATGACAACATTCAAATATATGCATGTCATTATAGGTAAAATTATTAGAAAACTTATTAATTCCACTGAATACATTAAACTAATAAGCCCCTGCTTCCCCATCTACACCTTCCTTTGAGACTACATAAATTTCAAACCCTCGTTTCTGAACAACTTTTATCCTCCTCTCCATGACTACTGAAACCCATTCTAGTTAAATGCCCTTTCTTTGCACAAAGTGCATTAAAATAATAAAATCTAGAAGATCATTCCTCTCTATATGCCTACTTTACCTTGGCATCTCCTTCACAAATTTTAATGACATTGTGTTAACATTTTTCCACTGCTTGACCTCCCAAGTTCAGTCTTTGCAGCTTCCTACAACTGGTAATACAAGTCAGTGTCCACATGGACTTAAGGCGTGGGAGTGACAATAGCATTATTTCCTGTAGTATCCACATTGTGTTTAGTTATGTTAACACTTTTATCCAAGGCTTATTACAAAAATTGATCAAATTGTTGCTTTCACCAAAATTTTACTAACCTTTCATATTAATGCCTTTTAAGAATTTATATATTGTTATTTGGTATTCAAGATTGAAAAAAATTTGTGGAAATTGAAAAAATTTAAAAATTTTTTCCAGAGTACAAACACAATGGAATCCACTACAGTTGAGGACATTCGGAAAACCGAAGATCAAAGAATACGTTCATAAACATCCTACACTCTGATACACAAGAGAAGTACCCAGATATTTTACAAGCACACAGGCCCAGCTAATCCTTCAAATGGCTATGACCCTATTCTTACTTCTATTAGCCATATCCAGATATTCCTCTTCTGATGGACAGGTGCGATTATCACGCCAGGAGATCTCAATTGCCTGTCCTCGCCAGAATTCCAACAACATTTCTATGTACAATTTTATACCATCAGGGTGGTTAAAACTGAGCACCTTCCGCATGGATTTGAAATACACACACATAGCGGCGCTAATTGTGCTTGCAACTCCATACACTGTGTGTGCTGCAGGAATACCTCTACGCAGAGTAGAGTTGTCTAGAATATCATCAATTCTGCAATGCAAAGTTATACACAAATGCAACACAAAACACCTTACACAATATTTCTCATTATTCACAAATATTTAATGCTTAATATTAAACATTGCTGGCCAAATCAGTCTTTGGCTTCATGCCATGTCCTGTACAAAGACCCAGACATATGGCCAGTCTCAATTAACATAATTATGACTGTAAACAATTTTACAGTAAAGCAATTAATTCACTGCACCCCTAAAGGCAGATAATCAAGAATGAGCCACACATGAACAAACACAAGTCAATTATGAATAATTGGAATTATCATGCCAAGAGTATTCTTATGTCAATTCCAGCATCAGAATTCCAAATTTAGTCACTTGATTTACTTTCTATATTTGGTTTGTGAATTATCACCACACTTAATTTCAACATTGTCACTCTAAGCTCATACTCTGCAAACACAGCGTTGGTGAGTCAATGGCAAGGAGAGAAATGAGTATCAAAGAGTTTTGTCCTCCTATAACACACTACCAAAAACCAAGTTCCGTGAAAGTCAGGTAATTAGGATTTGTAGGTTGTATGAATTTGAAACCGGGGATTTGTATAGAACAGGGTGAACATAAGACTTACAAAGTAAAATAGTAAAAATTGTTAACTTTCCTTAGTAACGGATTATTACTGTACTTACAGGAGGCTAGCAAGATTATACATCTGAAACACTTCCAGAATTTCAGTAAGCTTATCTGCAGGAACGTTCAGCCAGTAGTTAAAAGCTTGGAAAACTTTCCCTGGAAACCACTTGGACGAAGTTTTCAAAGTATGTATGAATGGCTGTAGTATTTTCTGAAATAAAATTTGCTTGTTGTCATTTATTCATGTATAAAAAGAAGACTTACCACAACTGAAAACATTCTGTTACTTTTGCCAGGTAGCATTTTAAATTTCAAAATTTTCTTTCCCACTGTAGTTTTTACAAATTTTGGAAGAGCAACAAAAGAAATGAGTCACTTTATCGTTTCTGAAGTGAGCTGAAGGAAATGTCTGTTATTTATCATTATAATTTGTTACCAGATAAAATGCAACAGAACGCACTATATATATTTATTGTAACAAAATTTAATAGACCCAATATTCCTCCTGTTATCTATTCTTTCTTTTCCCACATAGGTGCTGGTAATTTTATGTTATTTCTCCTTTCCCTGGCCTAGCTGCTTTCCCAAATTCCTGTATCCGGTTACTTAAAACTGCGGTACGAGAGATGGATATTGTATACAAATGGATGCTTTCGCCTTTTGGCAAATGCAGCTATGGGCAGTAAATCTCATTAAAAATTACTCAATCCCCCCGTCCAAAAACCTGTAGGAATGTTTCAGTCTTATTATTACCTCATCTCGTTCCCAGTCGTCCGTTTCTTTGAAAGACACCCCGTTTGCACTCCCGGATACTTCCATCGTGCAAACCTTCCGTTCTACAGTTGTCTTTTCCTCGAAACAAGGAAGTATTTATAATGTGACCCAGCAACCTGTCACACTACATTTTCACAACTAAAATGCGAACAAAAACCCTTTAATGGATAAAACGCCGACATTTTAAACATAATCTTTGATTTAAAAAACATATCAAAGCAACATAACACGATTACATCACAGCTACTACAATACGCATGTGTAAACTTTCAGCTTGAATTTGCTCAGCGCGACGTCTTGGGCGGTGGCGTTGAAAACCCACACTTAATCTACTGTAGAGGTTAAAAAAAGAGTAGAACTGTACAGCTGATTCCTCTCAGAGCCTTAGTGGCCTATTCTAGGATGCCTTTGATGTTACCTTTTCATAAAAATCATACATAAAGTAACACTGTTAATACAAAATTAAACGTTTCAGAAAAGGTGTGAGAAATGTAATACAAAATCCACTTCCTTTTAAAATAAATAATGAGTTTCTTTGTTTATGGTTCACTAGCTTTACAGAACTGAGTGCGAAGAATGTAAATTAAAGAATAATTTTAACGTATTAAAAAGGAATTTGAAGATAACGTTTTCACGCCATCCTTATTTCAGTATTTTAGAGCACGAGATACTGAGGAAAAGAGCGAATCCAAGAGTTAGTTATCCTGGATTACAAAACAGAACATACAGTAGGATTGAAAATATTTATACTCACGTTCTCTAAATATTATTACTAAGAGTCACAACAGGTTGATACAAGGGGCGATACGTGTTTGGCGATATCCATTCAACGCTTCGTTTTGTCCAGTTATACCACTGAAATATCCAGGAAAATAAAATTAGTTAAATCGAACACGAAATGTTAATTGAATTTTCATGTACGTAAATTACCGGATTTAAAATATTAGGAAGAAAATATCTGAAGTTCCACTAAAAGACAATATTTTCATTGTTTACCTTCACCAAATATTTGTGTGCAGCTCCTAATTATGACGTGTGTGGGTACAAAGAGTAAATGTTTCCCGAAATTAGTTTTTGAATTCTTCTTCAGAGGAAATTAATGAAACTTATTTCTGTAGAAGGAAGAATATTAGCTCCTTTCAAGTTCTTGCAAAACCTTATAAATCCAATAATATAATGTTTAAAATGTCCTTTCAGGAAGCATTCATGCAAGCCCTTTACAGCAACATCGTTTTTTAAGTTATTCAAATTTTAAACATCCTGTCTTATCTTATGCTGACACCCTATGACAATATCATTTCAAACATTCGCGTAAAGAAACTGATTTCTCGACTGGAGGGGAACACCCTAGAAATTCATTCACCCTCATTTGTTTTACGCCTTTTCCTTTAAAGCCCTTTGCCAAATTACACCACTCCTCAATTTCCTTTCTATCATTTTCTGTTTAACACACTTTGGCTGGCTTAACTGTGGGCTCTAAAGTATCTGTGTAATAATTCTTGTGACAGTGTATTTGACTATCCCTGACACATCACAAGTGGCAGCCTATGTTAAATCCCTAACGTCTGTAACAGCCTATTAACTACAAACTAGGCTGGAATAATAGAAACTCAGACAGAGAATATTAAATTCCCTAAAATAAAAATCATCTAATTTCTCTAACTTTAAACATACACAATTGTCAACATAACTCACAACAGCAAAAATCGTAACGAATGTAAAAAAGTGGCTGAATTGTGAAGGCTATGAGAGTGAATTTAATCACCAATCACTGCAAAATTATGGAACATTTTTAATCATCATGGCAAGTGTATGAATTTTGTTTGAAGATTTTTCAAATTACATAAAAGCATTTAATATTAATTATTCCTTTCTACATTAATATCCTTAACAAAATAATAACATACATACCCTACATATGCCGGATATCAACAGACCGTCATTGTAATGATTACTCGTGACGCCTGCCTATTCAACCATCTCTAATGGGAATATAAAATTTTATTTACACCCACTTTGTCAGCAAAAAATACTAGGGCGTAAAACAAGACCTGGTGTAAGTCGGAAAACGCCGGGAAGCAAGACTAACAGCTCAATTGAGTATCTGTTTCTAGTCGAAATTTTGGATGCTTATAAAGAGCTCATATTCCAATACAAAGTTTTTTCTATTTTCCTGATGGTGTGATAGGTCAAAACTTTTAGGCCCTCTGTAGGATTAAGAAGGAACAATCATTACTTTCCATATCTCTTCCAGTTTCAAAATTTATCCTCAATAGATAACATCTTTCGATAACATGACACAGTTAAAGCATTTGGTAAGAAAACTCTCGAATTAAAATTGCCGTTCCGAAATGTTAGAAAAAAACAGATTGGTCGGAATGGTTGCTACAGTGCAGCCTCCTTACCAATTGCTATCGGAAGATTCTTCTCCGGAAAAAGTGGTAAAGATTTATAACTTACGAATATAATTTCCTCATCCGATGTTTAGAATGTGTATGTCTATACACGCACACCGCCATACACCATCAAAGCTTACAGGTTTGTTAGGAAAATTTTAAATTTCATTCGTTCTTATATTTAAAATTACCTCACTACCTGATATTCAGTCTCATATTTCTTGTTCTGTCTGTTACCTCACACTTGCGTCACAGGCAATACAAAATTAAAATGTAATTTGTCATAAGTTGCTTAATAAAGACAAGGTACACAACTCGTCTTATTACTTAGATTTATTAAGAAAGTCAGTGAAAAGTTGTGAAATCCACACAAATCATTACAGATACTCGTACTTTCTGTACTGGTTGTAAGTCAACATGAGCCAAAGCTTTGTGATTTCTCCGGACCGGTTCCGGTGATAGAATGCGGCCAGGAACTAGAGATAAAATCGTTTTTCACAGTCTTAAAAAAAAATTGTCCTGACTGCTTTTATTCCAGCCGGCATGAACCACGATCTATTGACAGTGTGCTCTGACTTTCATTTCATTAAAAGTTCTACCCGCTACTGTTAATGCAGGAGCCTTAGAAAGCGTTGGAAGGAAAACGTGGTATAATTAGCAAGTTACACATAAAAATATTTCACAATAAACTCGGCCTACTAACACTCACAGAAGTCTATGTATTACGCAAGTATAAATTATGGGTACTGCTGGTTACTGAAAGGGTATATTATAGGATTTCGAGGCCGAGTGATTTCCTTATGTGTCCAGGAACATGTATGAATTCAGGCTGAGAAGTAACAGATCTTTCCCACCCAAGTACTATGCTCGCTATAAAATGGAGAGAAATGTGTACTTGTAATTAATGCAATAACACAAAAACACATATATAGAGAGTGAAATTTATTTTTTCGATTATAGGAAGTTTAGAGGCATTAATTTGAAAAGAGAAGGGGGATTTTCCAGAAATTTCAGTCGAAACAGAAGGTTTCGTCGAACAGGAACCAGGATGTCAATTTGGTGTTTGTTGTGTGTCAAGAAAGACAAATTACATGAGTCAGAGAACACACATTCTTACTTCTGTGTATTTCGAAACAAGCCTAACGCATTTGTAACTTAAAGTCTTTGTGCTTGAATTTTTTCTCTTGTGATGACGATTGACACGTGTATGTCTCGACATATAAGCTGTAACCAGTCGGCCAACAAAGAACATGAGGATGGCTATTATAAAGCCAAAATAGATCACCATATAATTAATTGAAAAATTGTCATTTTACGATCAATTTTGTGTTTGTAGAAGGAAAAATATACCACTATATTTGATAGAACACAACGGGATGGCTTCCATCGAAACAATGTAAACAGCAGGTTCAAGGGCTAATTATGTGACACAACGAAATATACCAGTGACTTTGCTCTCAACTATATATAATTATAGAGAGAAAATATATATTTATATATATACGTATATGTATATTTAATTTGTATATATATACTTATAAAGTGTACGTAAAACTTGGCGTAGATTAATTTCGCTGAAGTACACAACACCATGTAACTTGGGGGAGAATTAACTCAGGCTAACTGGGCCAATTTCGTAATATCTTAAAATTGTTATAGGGCTGTTATAGTGCTGTAAGTTTCTTAGTGTGAGTCTATCGAGGATATTAGCTGAGCACTAACGATTCTTTTAATTAATGGCGCATTTATTTCGAATATTTACCTGCATAAGAAACGCAAGCCTGCAAAATCATTTTCGTGTTTAACTAATCATGTTGAGGCAAATTATTTTAACTACCTGTGAAATAACACAGTTTATTATAACTTGCCTTTCAGTTCGTCTTCATTTTTGTAACCACAACATACCCTGCGATTTAGTAAACCCGTATTAAATAAAAATTTATTTACCTAAGATTCCCGTTTATTTCGTCTCATACAGTTGCTGATCCAGACTCGAGACTTGTCCATATAACGTCATATACATTGGCATATGAGTATCGACGCTTCTGAACTACTTGTTTCCACACATCTCCACGGTAGTCCATAAAGAACAATTCATTCCGATACGCACAAACCATTTTCTTTCCGGAAGACAGCTTTGGTTTGCTACGTAGTAAGTTTAAAGAACTGGGCCCAAAAGAGGCAGTTCTGTAGTACGTAATATACGACGTCCTTAAACTCGAACTTACGTAAGAATTATTGTAAATTTTGTGAATTATTAATTAATATTTTATGCAATGTAATGTAATTATTTGTATTTACAATATTGTTATTTTAAGCGTATTTTCATTGGGTTTCATGGGAAAACAACTGAAAAAATAATGTTTTTAAAATTTTTAATACACTGACATTGTAAAAAATTACACATAAAGGATGAGATGTGGTGAATGAGGGGGAGTTAAGGCAATCATCATGTACATAAATTTCGGGTTACCTGAAGGTATCAGGAACGGAAAAGCAATATCAGTCAGTAATTGTCTGTATTCAGTTGACAAGTATAACGTTAGCGCCCACTTCGAACTTAAATTCAGTAGTGATCTATAGTGTATTCACAGGTTAACACCGCCTAGGCATGCATGCTGCGTGATAAGTCAATAGGTACAAGTTGCTTGGAGCGGAGCGGTTTGCAACCAGACCGACGTAACAAGCCGGGAAAATGTTATTCATTAGAGTGGAACGAAGAGAGATAATGTCGTTATTATTAGGTCACACGGTTAATTAACCGACAAGTGTAACCACCGGAACTGTCGAACACAAAAAGGAAATAAACACTGTAAGTGCCGTTTATTAAAGCCATAAAGGATTCCAGGGCATTCTGAGGTTTCCACAGATGGTTTGTAAGAATCTGCTATTTCGAAATATAAGGTAGATCTGTCATGCAGGTGGAGATAGGAGTTTCTCTCGACATGTTGCTAACCACCTAAAAAACTGATATTTCCCAAACGGGCGTCTGCACAGGAACGATTGGTAGCTGGTATTGGTTCGGCAGAGGAGGAAAAACATTCCTTTAAGCAATCAGTTTAATGGTGCCACATTCTTTGAAACGTCATGGATGAACTTAGGGTATAAGTAAACCATCTCTACGATCCCCCATATAGTCCACAAATTCGCAGGTTGAGGGATCTGATGAATGACCTATATCCCAACTGGCAGCATATTTATTCCTTGAGATAATTCCAGGTGGCACAGATCGATTGCACAGGGGGTTGTTTCTCCCGCACCAAGGCAAACCCAGTGTTCTGCAAGCTACCGAACACCTCATGTAGAGGAATTTTAATGTTCAAGAAGGCATAATTTTTACGTACCAGTACACCAATTAATGTTATTTATATATATATATAATTTTAAATGTACGAAAATTTCAAAATATTGATCGGCTGTTAACATGTTAAAGTAGAAAACCTTCTTCACAATTACACGACTGACAATCTAAAATCCCACACAAGAGTTTGGTTGGTCGATTAAGTATCTACTAAGTCTGTCATTCTACTCGCATTATCCATCTCTTTGTTTCTCGATGTAATGTCTATGGACAAAAGCTCAAGGAAAATAAAGAACAATTGTACCAACACATACTTTAATTGCATTAACTCAACAGGAAAATAAACCAGAACAGATAAAACTTCTTACTCACTTATAAGACCAC
>JGI20166J26741_11520363_pt1 | contig 12487 bp, 7 predicted proteins | sample TergutCu122P5_FD_26741 | JGI IMG/M metagenome (IMG submission 26741) | reverse complement strand
TTCACTTACAGAGCGATATTCAATGAATGCAGATGGGAATTTTAATTGATGGTAAAGTGCCATAATCTTTTATTTTTGTTTCTTGTTGTGGTAAAATGTTTAAGAAAAGTTACATTTCAAATTTTATTATTGATGCAAAATTCAATATATAAAATAAAATATTTGTCATTTCTGTCTTGGGACTGGGAGGCGTGGTGTTTGACTGTCTGGGGGGTTAATAACCCCTCCCTGAAAGAAACACTGCTTGAAATAAGGGGCAGAAATGTTTTCACTGCCTAGGGGTGTCAAATAACTTAATTCACCCCTGCATGTTGCTTATGAGATAATGTGGAAAAATACTGTAGTTGGGCAGGCCACAGATGACAATATGGTGCATGCACATTGCATGCTGGATACCAAAGGCTAGAAACAGACACTCAGAATATATAATACCTATTGCTTTTCCACTGCAACAATGGTTGCACAAAAGCACCTCAGTGTTACGTAATACATACATTGTGTGTACTGCAGGCTTCAATCCTTGTGGACAGTGGAAGCAGTGCAACCAATATTACAAGTAATGGGCATCACAAGAATGGAGTATTTCCAGCAGCTGGTTACACAAATGCTGCATTTGTAGGATCAACCACTAGTCTTGGTGTCATAGCATCAGCTGCCACTAGACCTAAACCTACCAGGTAATTAACATTTGCGTCCTTTATGTGACATGCAGGTTTTCCAAATTCCAACCATATCTTGTTATAAAATGGGGTCTTATTTACTTTTTTGTATTTGAGATACACTTTTATGCACTAAAGTAGAAACTCTTACTTAGAGTATGTTTTGTTGTTGTATTTAAGGTTGTTTTGTCTGAATTTCAATTGCCCTTCTGTGATATGCCACTCAAGTCAGTAAATGTTACACAGTCTTATAAGACACACGGCTTACATAGTCTTTGCATTATTTTATTCTTTTCACTGCCAGATCACCCTCTGTGGTTCACCGCCATGTAAGTTGCGGTACTACAGCGAATCAGCATAACTTCAGGGCATTTAATATCCCATGCATGGTGAGTGAATTCAGTGCTGATACTTTTAATGGGATGCTTGCTGCCGGCATGTTCAGAGATATGGAGCAACCGCAGTATAGGTTCAGCAAGTCACAGTCCCTTGGAGACCTCAGCAACAGCAACCTCTGGAGAATGAACTCATATACAACAGCAGACAATGTCCCTGTGAATGCAACCCAAAGCTTAGACAGAAGAGTGCTAAGATGCAACACACGCTTAAGACATGCAGGTTCTTTAGATGAGCTGAACAATTTACGATACTGTCACAATGGTGGTGGTAGTTTGTGCTGTGAAGGCAGGGTTTACAATGTTCTGCAGCCACATGACTTTTACCTTTATGGCCAACCTAAGTTTGTCAACAAGAGCAAGTCCTCCCTGTCTGAATCTGACGATCTGCAGAAGTATCGTGATGTTGCATTGTAAATGTTGATGTTTCAGTGTAAGGTTTTACCCAAGAAAGATTACTACAAAGTAATTTTCCATTGCAGAATTTTAATTATATATTGAAGCTGCACAGCTTGGAACAAAACACAGTAATCCCATGGCCACTGTAATCAGTGTAATTAAGATACAAAGTTTTGTGACTCTTTTTTCTGAATTGAATACAAAACTTTAACTCATATGCAAGTTAACACACATGTTACCTGAAAAGATTATTCCAATTTATAGAAGACACAACTGTGCAGTTAGTTTTGTTTATTACTTATTGCACAGATGTAAAATATTAAGTTATACTGTTATTTTCTCTCATCTAGCACTGAGGTTAAAGAAAGAGTAGAGCTATACCTCTACTCCCGCTCTGTATCTTCATGGCAGGCTATATGGTGAACTTTACCTTTACTGTTACCTGCCTTGCCCCATTACTCATTTTCCCACATTCTACAGACCTCTTTGTTGCATGCATATAACATTTTTTATCACATACAGAACTACTGTACCTATCTGGTATACTGTTTTCAGACAATACTGACCATATTCCCCTACATTTATATTCAATAAGGGATTACTGTTAACTGTCATGTCCAGTGCCATGAAATTTGTTACAGTCCAAGAAAGTGCAAGTTTTGTTCAAGTTAAAAACATTCCACTGACTGTTGACTAGAATTAAAGTATATGTACCACAAATTACAAATTACTAGAGCTGACACAAGATATATTATAAAGTATGTTGAGAATTCTTCCAGGTTTTCTATATTTTTTCAACTACACTGAGCCATCATCAGGCTAATAACCTCTCTAATATTAACCAAGTACATGATAAACTTCACATCCAAAGTTTCAACATAATTGTCCCTAACACATAGAGGGCTTAAATATAAATGTTTTTAACAATTGTGTAAAAACTTACGATCCCAAATTTATGTTTTAATGCTAAGAAGCATTCAGTTATTAGCCTGATGGTGGCTGTATATATCTGAAACTGTAGCAAAATGTGGAATAACTCTGAAAGAAAAGTACTGTTGTAAGGGTCGTAGTAATTCATAATTTGTGGTGTATATCCTTTAAATCTTATTTGTTGTTATATTATGTTATTATTTTATTTTTATATAGTTTATACATTTGTTCATTCATGTACAATTTGGAGTTCATAGTTATTATACAACAGTACGGCAGATGTAAGATAAAATGTCATTGGCCAGTATCTGCTGCTGCCCATGATTTTGTATAACTTCTGAAGGAGCAGTACAGGTTAGAGATGACTTATTAGTCAATTAATGATAACAAAAATTAAAAAACATACTTTCAAAAATTATGCTATTGTCCTTAGTTCACAAGATATAAGCATTGCTCTGACTATGGCACTGTCATGTGTGGACCATGATGGCAGCACTATAACTGTACAGGTTGTACACTCTGTGTTACAGATCAGTTTTTTTTCGTTTTACATGGTTAAGTTGTTGCCATTGTTATTAAGTGACTGTATTATTTCATAATGCCCAAGCAGTGTTGTATGTGGAAAGTAAATCCATAAGGAAAGGAAGTACAAATCAGAATACATTTCACAATTTTCCAACTGTGATAAATAAGAAAAAATTCAAACAGTGGAAATTTAAAGTCAACAAGCCATGAAATGTTTCCAGTCTCTGAAATACAGAGTAGTGTGAAGCATTTAAAAAAAAACTGATTCTAAAGACACTGTTCTCACAGAGAATGTCATAAATTGCAGAGTGCTAAGACATTGCCCACCCATCCCTATTCTCAAAAGGTGAGATATCATCTGTAAATGATCTACCATTTATGAGCACAAAAAATATTTCACTTGAACCTTGTCTATGTCTAGTATGAGTCAAGATGCCCAAACTGGAAAGTGATGGAAGTGAAACACTTACAGTGGAGGCTTTATTAATCTCACAAACTGCAAGTCAGCAGAGCTGGTTAACCATTGCCAGTATGAAGATAATATAGAAGTCAGTACATGGAAAACATGAATAGTTGTACTGAGCAGCAGATGTCCTGTCATTAACTTCTAGTAAAAAAAAATTAATAGTTTCTCACAGCCTTACTATTTTTAGATGTAAGGCTAATTAAATCTCTCTTCCACTGTTTTTAATCCCAATAACACCACTTTCAGTTGGTTAATCAGGCTGTAGTTCAGTGATTAAGGTTAATACACTAGTATAAAAAGTCAAAGGGAGACAGGCATAGGGGAAGGAAATTTGAAGCAATTTAAATAAATGTTCATGCACCTTACAAAATACAAAACTTTATTTCTTATTGTAAATCATATATATTTTACAGAAATTGTCATTCTCACACAAATTACTCACCACATAAAATATTCCTGAGTTTAAAAGCATTACATATTAAAAGTTACAATAAAAAGGCTATACAGTCATTCTAATCCAATAAATTGTACAATTATGGATTGCTGGACCTAGTTAAGTGTTGGCAATTTTAGAACAGTTGTCATTGATTTAAGATACTATGAGACAATATTTTAATTATCATTCCTAGACTACAACTCCAATGCAAAACAAACTGAAAGAACCATACCCATAGTAACTGCTCTGGTTCCATGATATAACTGGGAAAACCTTTCAATCTCTACGTATTCTACTGTTTATGGATACTGTGCAGATAGGAAGCTTAAAAGAGAAAATGCAGTTCAGCCTGAAAACCCAGTAAGAAGAAACTGGTGTTAGTATCTAGATGTCAGTTGGTAACTTTGGAAAGGATATGAAACAGAGTGCAAGAGTTGGTGCTAAATTTAATTAGCTTGTGACAGGCTCCAGTAGCGAGCGTTTATAAACAGAGGAACAAATCTTCAGATTCCATAAAACAGATGGGTTCTTGGCCAGATGAGCAACTATCAGCTTCCTAAAAAGTATTCTGCTACATGGAGTCAAGCCAAAAGTGCTAGAAACTGTACATATCATACTACAGGTGACCTGCAACTGCAGAAGACAAGGCAAAATAAGAGTGAGTGGGAGAATATGAGGTCAGTGTTTACCTCTGATCCTGATTAAAAGGTGAGTAAGCATGGATATGAGGATTTTATTAAACTTTCTTAGGGGTGGATAAATACAGTACAGTTACACAACAGCATAATGCATTCAGATGGGAATTTCTGTAACATGGGCCACAGGCAGATGTGCACTCAAGATGAAATGTAGACTCTCATGCAATCAGATGAGATGGAGATAACACAGAGGCCATGTGACCCTTACCAGTGAGACCAAGGGAAAGAAAATTCACACCCAGTTATATCAAAGAATGTAGGTCCAGTTTCACACTTCAGCTGCCACCATATCTGACAAGAAGAGAAATGATTTCTCTGCCTATCAGATCTGAGATTCTAATAGTCTAATTAAGACCAATACAAGATCAGTGAGAACACCAAGAACAGGATGGGAAGATATCATCCGGGAGGACACATCACAGATCTTGGGAATACGAGGAAGGAGGAAACAAGCAGAAGACAGAGAAGAATGGAGGGATCTTCTGAGGGAGGCCAGGGCCCAGAAGGGGCTGTAGATGGAATGGAAATGAAATAAAGACTAAAATTTACATTCCTCACTGCTAGGAATGTCTTACAGCAAAGTGCTAAGTATCTAAAATATAACATTATCAAACATATGCCAAAATCTCAAGTCACATTACAAATTTTCTACACATCACAGTGTTGTATCAAGTAACAAACACACACATCACATGAATTAAGATCACCAAGTTTCCATGAAACTACCTATGTTATACCCCCAAACTTGTCAGAAAAACTGAATATCAGTTTAGACGATGTGTTCCAAATGGAAAATTAGGGTACTAATTTTGAAATATATATACTACTATAATTGACTTCTCAATAGCTGAGCATTTAAAATGTGTAATAAGAAGCAAATTGTCAGACTTCCTGTTTATGCTTCAAGCAATAAAATTTGTATTGTCTAATTGTGAACTGAATACTGTCAAACAGCATTTTGAAATCTAGTTGTGTAACTGTGAACTGAACAATGTCAGACTACAGCATTATGAAATTTCACCTCATATGCCTAAAAGGAACATTTCTACATCATGATTCATGCCATAAAAAAATGCATTTATGCTGAAAGAGAAAAGCTTAATCCTGTCACTGCTTACATGACATGTTATATCATTACTGTTCCATACATAACATACATGTTAGCAACAAGAGGGTTAAACCAGCAAAAATTAAGGTCATGATACATTTAATGCACTGGCCGCTATAACTAGCTAATTGCCAGACATAAAACAGCATCTAATTGCAGGCAGCACCACACTCTGCCTTTTACCACCAAATGGAATACCACATAATGTACGAAAGATAATGTATTCTATACCCAATGTACAGCACAGAAACTTTACATGTGACATCTGTCTGAGGCCCCCTCAGGCTAATTCATTCATGAACAACTACAACAAATAATACAGAACTAATGGAATGTTGTACAAAGACTTATCACTGGTGATATTCATTAACAGATAATCAGTGTGACCAATCAGACATTTCAGGTTTTGGTGAGAAACACATCTGAACAAATGAAATCAAATGGACAGAAGTGGAATCCATTTTAACCCTTTAAACGCTGAGTTAAATCCCATCTGCCATCTGCTGGCATTATTAACAGCTCACCATATTCTCCACTTTAGCAGAATAAGGGTTAAATAAAAATGAAATCCACTTGCATGCATTTGTAACTTCTTAAATTAACTGAAGGAACATCTTAGTTAACTTGCTGGGAAAAAAATGCTGCCTCCTACAAATGACATCCATAGTACCTCAGCATGCTTCCAGACTGTTTAGAAATAAGCCATACACTATGATTACATGGGGTAATAAATTATTCTGATTCAACCAAAAAAAAACTATCTTGACTAAAACTGATGAGGAAAACAGAAAAATGTGAGATAAATTTATGTAATCAAACCAAATTATTACCTGCTAGCTTTACATATGGTATGTCTTACAACTACTGACTGGAAAGGTAAATAAAATTGTAAAATGGTTATATTACGAAAGCAAAGAACAGGCACTATAGCTCTTTTTTAGACTTGTACTTTTGAAGCCAAATGAATATATGCAAATACAGTGCAGGATCCATCAATGCTGCAGTGACCAATGGAATTCAAATTTCCATCCAAAATCCATCATTCATCCTGACAATTGACATCAGTATTTACAAACCTATGACTCTGTAGTGGAAAACAGAAATCACATCTTGTTTTACTTTTCATGCTTTGAAGACCACCTTTGAGTACACGTTTTGTGGAAGAGTTTCTTCTTAACCATCACATTTTAACAGAAGGTATGAGTCCATGCACTAAATAATATTAATGTTTTATGTTCCAATTTTTCTATCTGAAAAAACAGAAATATATATGAAAATTGGCTATGGGAACTGAATGAAATTCCCAAATATTTTTGTTTCCCTTACAGGTTTTTTTGTGTTACAGTGGTCAAACAACCAGTAATACTGCGCATTACAAGTAATTGGTTAATCAATTAAAAACAACTTACCCTTTACCAATTAGCTTAATGCACCAAACACAAACAACTACACTACTTTCCTTGTGCAGCTGTAACAAAAAAATCCTGCCAGGAAAAGAAATAACATGCAAAAATTCAAAGTCATCAATTTACCATACACAAAATCCAATAACAGCATGTTTCTTTATTCAGATTCCACATGTGTCTTTAAATGTGACAGCCATCATGTAACTGTCATGATACTACTTCAGATGGAAAAATCAGTCTAAAATGAAATGACTGAAATGACGACCTATCATAAAATTGTCTGGTCTCAAAAATACAGACTAAAACCTACAGCAGTCTTCCATTAATATTTATTATTTTATATTCACAAAATGTAAGCAGAACTGCTTTTCCCAGAATTATCCAAAAGGGAACATTCCTGTCACAATGGAAAGAACAACAAAATATATGCAGAATACCGTCATGATAGACAAGTCTGGAAGAGAGAGCAAAAGTAGTGTAATGTGCATGTGTAAACGTATATACGTGAATGGTGAATTTATTACCTGTAAATATACATATGTATGAAGAATTTATTATATACCCAATAAGACTCCTATCACAGTAAAATATTTTTTATCTATAAATAGAAAAGTTGTTCAGATCTCATGGGACTCTATTGTAAGTAGATTCTACTTGCACCTCCTTAACTGCCAGTACCATCTCATATTCAGTACGTTACACTACAAGATAGGAAAGGCCAGGACACTAAGCTATGCAGAGGCACTAATTGGAGATTGGGGGGGGGGATTAACAGGCAAATTTGATGTCCACAAATGAAGTCTTGTTACAAGTTAATTTCCAAGCAAAAGACAGTAACAACAGTTCTGTAATGTTACAGGTAAACTGCACCTCTCTCCCAAAAAATAGAAGAACTTACTAGTGTCAGTACAATGTATTTTTTATAAGAAATATAGGCATAAAAGAGAATATAAACAAGTGTCCCTAAAATGAAAATAGATGTCTGGTAAAATTTTAACCATTCCCATTCCAATAATGCCATGTTTAACATGTTTGCTGAAAACTCTGCTAAACACTGACTACGGGCAAGTTAAGTGTCCACTATGTACAGTAAAACCCACTTAAGAAGTTCGGAACAATTTAGTACTAATACTTGCCATATAATTTACATACATTATGCCCTTTTAATATATATCCTGCTTCGGAGAATTTCCCACCTATGTCCAAAACTTTCATGGTGCAATGAGGTTTCACCCATTCAATTTTCATTTCAAAATCTTATCAAGTGCCCATTCATTCAGTCTGTTACCAACTTACAGTGATAAAATAATATTCGTAGTTTGTAAAGATTAAACTCCAAAGTTGTTCCCACCACAAATCAGAGGTACATATAAGCAGGTCAGTGTTAATTTGTGGAAATTTGGGGGTGGGATAAGACATCACATTCCAAATGCACTGTCATCCATTTTTCGCATGTGAACTGCACACATTGACAGCAACAGCATGGCTTGTGTGCAATTTACATCACTGATGAGCAGGGACTTAACGCAGCATGTTGTGACTGTATATGTGTTACTTTAATTTCAATAATATGAAGTATTCTGTGTGAAAAATTTATTTACTGTTTGTGTTCATTTCAAACTGCTCATATATGTACAATTTTCATTCTATAGAGCCAGTAATTACTGAACATGTGATTAGCATGCCCACATTCAAACTGGCATAAAATGTAAGCTGCTCTCAATTCAAGGAAAGCTGGATATTATGAGTCCTCTAAATGCTACTTAAAATTTTCATCACAAAAAAAAAATTGCTTCAGAATTTTGCATATCTACACCAACTTAAAATGCGAGGCCCTGTACCCCACTACTAAGTGAACAGTTGTGATCAAAAAACAGATAAAAACAGCAAAATATATTATGGTAGAATTGGTATTTAAAGAACAGTTACAGCAAGACCAGGCTCTTCATTTACCAGCTGTGCTTGTATCAGAAAAATCCTGTCTTGTGTTGAAGAATGTGTTCAAGTCACTAAAAAAGTTAAGATATGATGTGTAGTATGATGGTGAAAATGAATTATTGAACAGGGAATTTATATAGTATTATTTTCTAGTAATGGCAATGTCAATTTCAGTACAGAAATGAAATCATGTGCAGGTTTATTCTTTAAGAATATTTCCTGCTTAGTAACCTAATTTGTTGAATATTTGGAGAAACATCCTAAGAGGGTTTCACTGTATGTGTTCATGAATTTATACTATATGAGTCTACAGCATGTCAAAACACTACAAATTCTCAGTAACAGATGACAAAACAGGTAACTAAAATATTGTACACGCACCAACATAAGGATGGAAAGTGTTAAAGTGAATACCACTATGTTTTTTATTTATGTTACCAGTCAATAACAGTAAGGATTTGTTAACAGGCATAATATTTCAATTTCATCTCTAATCTCACATTCCATGTAAATCACAATGCCATCTCTTCTTTTTATGTTTTGAACAAACCTGGGTCATACCATCTGATTGAGTCATATCACAATTTATGCACGTATCCTATAACAGCAAAGACTACAGCACCATGAGGAAGTGTATCCATTGTTTATAATATTGCTCAGAGCTGAAGAGCTGATTGATCACACATATGAATTATTTCAATAATAATATTATATATAAAAGCTTGGTAAATGGTATTGACTAAAAGGTATCAATTTTGAAAATGAAAAGTTATATGGGCATTACTTATATATATACACACACACACAAATTTAAGAAAGTAGATGAGGGTTAAATGAAGTTTGCAAAGCAGAAAGGGTACTTAACCTTCTTAAATTAATGTTTATATCAAAACTAAATCTTTGTGCTTTAAAAGTGATTGTATGTTTTAAACAATAAATGGCATTATTTTAAAAAAAGGTGAACTCTTTTTATAAATTTTACTTCACTATTCTAATTCTGATGTGTGGGGAGAGTGAACATCCCAATTTATGGCAAACACCAAAAGGCTGAGAACCACTGCCTAGGGGTTTTCATAAACACAATACAAGTTGATCCTTCTGTCTGGATTCTTTTAGATAAAACTACAGAAATGGACACTCATTATTAAATTATAGTAATGCTTTCATCTGAGATTCATGGTAAATATATGAAAAGCTTTGGAATTCTAATTACTTTTAGTCCAAAACGTAAAGCCAATTCATTCAACTGAAAAATGAAATTTGAAAACCCAAAAGTGTGGAATGCACAATGAACAGCATGTCTATGCTGAGATACCATTAATTTGTTTAGAACTTTCCAAAATTATGAACTATACAATGATCAAAAAAGAACTTCTAAGTCTTAGGGCAAATTCTTGAGGATATGAACTGTTCCAATTATACAAGGCACAACATGGCAGTAGGATAATGTACTGATGTACAGGCTCTAATAATGATAACTTTTAGCTTCCAAATAAGCTCCTTTGCACCAGAATAATGTGGTAAATTCACTCTCAAATTTACACCACTCTACCACATGCCATACAACAAACAGTTTTAGTGTTGAACGTCAATTTCAAGGAAAAGTTGAGAAATGAATACATTCAAACAGTTTTGTTACAAAAAAATAAATAGGGCTGATGGTAACATTTTGTTTCTTGAAAAATTCACGTGTGTTAGTGTAAGGAAAAACATTTTCTGTATGCATAAAGACCAAATTCTATGCTTTTAATACAAATATAATCACTTCTGTTCATACATGGAAAGCATAAAGAGAAAAAATTGGCATTAATTCTAATTCTGCAAGTAATGTCTTCAGATGCTGACAGAACACTGATCCAGCAAACAATACAAGCCAAGACAAATGAGACCACGCTAAATTAAAAATCTGTCAACAAGAACATTTTCATGCAGTAAAACTTTAGGAAAATGGGAACCTTTATGTATGTTGCCAACGTCACACTATTCAATTAGCACAGAGTAATTCATAAGTGAAATAGAAACTCTAAAGTGAGACGTGTGTTTCTAACAGCACTGCTGCTGACGATTCAGGTCATCATGGATGTGACACTGGGTTGTTTGGTGAGTGGCTCCTGATGACACAGTGTCACATCTCAGAAGACTTGAACCCTCAGGAATTCTAAATCCTGCTGAATGGAAATTTTTCGTGTCTTCAGGCCCATACCACCTTCCAAAAACTTCTGCAGCACAGTAGGACAAAAAGAAAACTAAAATAGTAAATATGCATCTACTTACTAGAATGTGCCTGGAACATTTTTAAAAGTACATGAAAATTATTTGGTCTTTAGTCTTACAAAACTGAATAATGCCCAACAAATTGATACGAAACACAAAGAATTATGATCTGTTAAATTTAATTTGATTCCAAGCCACAAAACTGTATGAAGCCTCATATCACAGGGTATTCTTTAAAAGACACAAGACCAAGATTATGACAAAAATTAAATAGTACAATTTACAATACATTCCCATTTCATTCCTATGCTGCAAATTAAAACAGTGAAAATGAATGAATTCTGCATATTTCAACAATCACCCAGAAATATTAATTAGCAGCACAGGAAGACCATTAAGAACTGAAATATATTGTAAATTCTAATAATTATTTAAAAGTAATTTGTAATGTTACCCCAAAGTTTAGAAATTGGTTGTGCTGTGACTCCGATTCACTTTCTTCCCAATCAATCTTGACGTCCGAGTAGAGACTGGTCGTTGGCCTTCAGTGGAGTCCGAAGGGTTCCCAGTGAATTGCTGAATAACATTAGTAGGTAAGGACTTGAAGCACTTCTCAGCATTTTCAAGCTGCTTAGACAGAATCTCATTTTTCAGCTTCTCAGCATCTAGTTCTCTGCGTAACTGTGCCTTTGATTTGTTCCCAAATGGACAAAGCACTCGATGCTGAATAAGGCTGATGGCTGAAGGGCGCATTTCAGGATTTGGATGAATCATTTGCTGTTACAAAGGAACCATATTACTTAGCCTATGACAAGAGTGAGACTGCAAAACCAAAGATTAGAATATTTGGAAAGCAGTATTACTAATTTCATATGATCTGAATTTTGCTCTCCATGAAGGGTATGCAAAGACTGATAGTAACTAAAGACTAAATTCTTACAGTAGTTGTACCTAAAAAAGACAAACTACTAGGGAAAATAAATATATCAAATGAAAGGTTTCATGCCTTATCCCTTTCACACGCTTTACCTTTATCAGATCGTTGAAGTCTCGGCTATGGTGCTGCAACTCTTTTAGCTTGCCTTTTCGTATGTCTTGCCATTCTTCGCCATTCTTTGTTAGTGGTCCTCCTCCACCAGCCTCATAAATGGTCAGACCTACATCACAGAACACAGGTATGACACAATGGAAAAGTAACTCCCTAACATAAATAAAGCCGGTCCCAGTGGCCGCGCGGTCTAAGGCGTAGGTCTACGGCCGCTCGCCTGCTGCGATCGTGGGTTCGAATCCCACTCAGGGCTTGGATGTTTGTG
>JGI20166J26741_11520141_pt1 | contig 12487 bp, 11 predicted proteins | sample TergutCu122P5_FD_26741 | JGI IMG/M metagenome (IMG submission 26741) | reverse complement strand
CAACGAACAAGCCAGTGCTCTCCACCACATCCAAATTCCGAAATTCGCTTTTATCAAAAACGTTCATGAGCGAATGGAAGCTGTTTATCGCGTTGTACGATGGTCTGGTTACCTCATGAATAGGCGCGGGCTATGAAACAGTGACGGTATCTCCTGTGACACCCCAGCGCAGCTCTTGCGTACAACGGGGACTGACTTACAAACGTAAGTGTATCTCCACTGGGCAAAATAAAGACATCAACACCGGTTTCCATCAAATCTAGTACACAGCGCACATGCATACTTTCAGTGCGTGGGTAAGGCTTCCCATATCCTACGGCTTGGTACTTTCTGGCTGCTAAAAAGGGTGAAAATCCCGCTACCATAAAATGTATGATACTTTATTTGTCCGTCTATAAACCTCCAAGAAAAAATAAGCACACGAAAACAAGAACACGAAACTGAGTATCCCAGTAACAGACTAGACCAGAATTTGTTGGGAATTAATTGAAACAGAAGCGCAGAAAGGCACGCGATTGTATAACCCATTCGGGTACAACAGCGGTCAACAATACGCGCTCGAAAAGTCACCTTCTTTCTCGACACATAATAATCGTCGCTTTCGATAACACTGTACTTGTATGAAACACTTCTGTGACAAGTGACCAACTTTTAAATTACGAATACTCTAAAATAGGGCGAGTACAAATCTTCACTCTTTCGTATTACGTGAACAGCCTCCCCATCATCCCAGTCCTGTTACCAACACCACCCCATGTGGTATTAACGAGTGGCCGAAGTTTCTGTGTTACGTTCGCGACCGCCACAGCGACGCGCTTGTCTAAAATGCGATAAATGGCCCATGCGAATGCAGGTACATGGCTCGCCCTCTATCCCATGCTCATTGCGTTTCTGGCTTTTCCTACCTAACCGGTCAGGTGCCGCAATAACGAGGCTATGCAGCAACATCGAGAGTGAAGGATACTGGCCCGCGCGAAATATATCTCACGTGTCTACTACAACTGCCCCCTTTAAAGCAGAGTGGCTAGATCCTTATTATAGTACGTATCACCTCCTTTAATGTTTGAGACATCTAGAGGTTCCAGTCTGCTTCTCGGAATAATGAACAGCCATTATTCTAAAACAGCATTAATTGTATGATATCTTAAATGGACAATGTTTTCTGTGCAGGCAAGCACTAAACCCTTTTAATATTTTATGGATGAATCTCACGCTTCAGTGGGTTAATGTACCTAAATAAAACAAACAGAACAGCTGCTCCTCGTCGCAGTCAGGGCACAACATACACTAACTTCCGCGTACTGTACGTGCATATGAAGAGGACGTGCTGTGCAACCCTTTGAGTCAATATACATTCAAATAAAAGAGGCCTTACCCGCAGAACACATCAGATCGGGTTAAAGCTCGACACTAAACTACGGATACTACTAGATTCTGTCATTATAAATGTTCACAGCGGTGGTTCTGCAAAGCTATAGTTGTTTTCAAATTATCTCTGTAACGGTCGCTGATTAAGGTCATTCTTGAGCGACGAAGGTTTACGTGAATATTCAGTGACCGTAACGTAGCTTGGGAAGTGCGTAAGGAAACCGGGAAGATGCTGACTGAACACAATCCAGACTCTTGTAAAAAAAAATGCGTTCATCGACAGGAAAACAAGGCGTCAACTTCGGAGTACCAATCCACAAATATAGCTACTGCCAACATGTATGAACCTGCTGCGCGTTTTGGAACACTATCGCGTATCGTTCCACAGTAAGGGGGCAGAGAAGTGTGACAGGAGGCAACACGTCATCGATTTCCAGAGCAAGAGGCACCGTAATTTGTACGCTTTCACATACTAAGAATTATTACTGTCATGACGGATGGTACGGGACCAACATGTAGCAAGCAGATAAATAATAAAAACACACAAAGTGTTGTCGACAAAGCTCAAGGAAAAATACCAGTTATTACTATCTTGACGGATGGCACGGGACCAACAAGTAGCAAGCAGAGAAATAATAAAAACACACAAAGTGTTGTCGACAAAGCTCAAGGAAAAATACCAATTATTACTATCTTGACGGATGGCACGGGACCAACATGTAGCAAGCAGAGAAATAATAAAAACACACAAAGTGTTGTCGACAAAGCTCAAGGAAAAATACCAATTTGGATACAAGGACGTAGATCGAAGGGCAAAACCAAAGTTAAAGCATACTCGTATAGCTGAGGCAAAAAACGGGAAGCAGATACTCGCACCAGGCTCCCGGAGTTGTCATGAATATATTTAGGTGCACTCCATTATGTCGCTGTAAGAAGCCCGACACACACACAGCTGGGAAGAACATTTCATTCTACAGCCGTTAATGCATGGAAATTTAAAGTTCATCTTTATGAAGATATTTAAACGCAGAAGCGCGAACGTCACAGAATTCTTAGCTTAGTACATTTCCACACTGGACCTTCTTCTGCGGGAAATTGTGTCTTTTCAGCAATGTACGTCACAACGCACTGCGGTCAAAACACGCCCAGGCCGGTCAATTTTCTTCTTTACCAGAGGTTTACCTGGCAACAGATACACAACTCGTAACTCCCTCCCCCCCCACCCCCTCAGCCGTCCATACGCTAACAATACGCTGCACTGTTCTAGGCTTTACGCTGCATGCCTTCGCTGTCCGCTCATCACATTTCGCAAACATCGTAAGGTGGCTCACCACAGTCCGCTACCTCCAGCTTCATACATCAACGAACTGTGGAATATACACTTTCAGCATACTTCAAGTGGACCATGAGCTTATACTGCTGGTCTTTAATTTAACATATTTGAATAAATCTAACAATACGTAATACTTCACAACCCACTGCCCATTCACACTGTAATTTGCAACAAAAACACAACACGTGCACGCATGCGTTAACCAGCTGTAAGCACTGTCGAGCCGTAGAGAGCAACTTCATGGGCGCATCAGCTGCTGCGGCAACCAGCTAGGCCATCGAGCTCAAACTGACTAACGCTGATTCGTTTAAGCACAGCACGTGACAATCCGTGTCACCACGACCCGCCAATGCATGCCGGTTGCTACGGTATAGGAGCACGCGTGTACCCCTCCCCCCTGCCCCTCTTCACAAACTTTGGTGTTTTATCTGCTCAGACACGGTTTCATTCCATCACTGCTGCGAACATTTTCACCCGCAACCAAATATCGCGGAACGTGAATTTCTATCATTCAAAGTATTAAGCAAAACGTACAGGATGATTCGTTTCGGTATGGAAAACGTTAAACGCAATGAAAACAATGAAGGCACAGGTACTGGTACATACGTGCACATTGCTCGTGTTGCGTGGTAATTTAAGAATGATGATGCGCATATGCTTGAAATATCTAAATATGCAAAGTCATATGCTCGCAGATGGTCCGCTGTTAAGCCCTCAAATTCGTTGGACTCAACGTGACCCGATTTGTCTGTGTGGGAAACCGTGAAGAAAACTGCGTATGTTCAAGGTCCTAAAGATTCTTATGACCTTACGCCAAACACTGTCACGGCTTTCACCCAAATCACACCCGAGATAGTGAGTGCCAACTGGAAGATCTGGCCTCCCGATATGAACTATATCCAAAGGGGGATCACGTTGAAGGGTAGTTCTTCCATTCTTGTAGGAGATACGTGCTGCATACTACGCAATAAACGTAAACATAAAATAAGTCACGTTTTACTGTTATCGACAACCAAAAATAATTTTAAAAACTGTATAAAACTCGTTCTCTTGTAGGTAACATATGAATAAATGTGAATGAATAGCTAACGCAATTAAATACACGCGCACGCACACACACATACACGCACACAAAGACCCTTAAAACAGGAGTTACAGTTCAAATCCACATTTATTAGTGTATCATACAAGTGTTTTTTATTACGCATGCATAAACACAAAAGGCATGCTACTCGTTCACGCTGAGCTCGCTCATTAAATAAACCCGAATTACTAAGAATGACAAAATCGTCCCTTTTACCAAAGATAAACTCACACAGCTTATTCACGATTAACCGATATACATTCAAACTATCGAGAAGTAAAAAAATATACACAAAATAAATAAGAATTTGTTTTGTTCGCACGTGCGTTTGCATTCCTGCAGACGACCTATTAGTCAGTCTGTCCGTTAGCAAGTCTATACATGCCAAACAATTTGAAAACAACCGAAGAGACTTCCATGACAGGTTGTAATGCAAGGGTGAATAAAAGCTGTCAAACCATTGCAATTCTGAAAAAAAAATTAAACACAATAACGGCAACTTTAAAAGGACACAAGACGAAAGGGCCAATAGAGAAGTGGCTGAAAATAAACGAAGGCAGCAAACACACCAGAATGGTTACACCAGTCCAATTCTGCATATTTCTGACACCAGTGTTTTATGTTCATGACTACTCAGCTTTCCGACTTCGTCAATCATTTAGCGTTCCAAAAATATAAAGGTACAAACTATAAACACAACTTCCAAAATTGGATCTGTTTCCATACGCAGGTAAACGATGACAAGACCGAGCTATTCCCATTTTCAGAACAACTTGAGCTAGTACAACTAACACAATATATAGAGCTCAGATCGTTTTCTCAAAAACAGATAACTTTTTTCCAATAAAAGTTTTGAGATGGTCATGAAGACCAAGACAGTAACATCAACCTAACCCACAAACTAATTTGGTACAAACACGAAATTAACATAAAAGAGTACTGCTCGCCTACATATTCCAGGGACAGTCTTCTGGGGAAAAAAAAGCCTCAAGAGGTCGGTCATGAAAAGAATACCACTGTGGGACCCTCAACAGACGGCACACAGTGTCTACAGTACCTATAGCATTCCCTGTACTTGGGGGAGAAACATATACGTTGGTGAAACAGGCAAACCGCCAAACTTGCGGATCCGGGAACATACACACAGGTACAGCGTGGGAGCGGGCCTTTTGAAAAATCTAAACTAGCCAAACATGTTTACGAAGAAGGCAGGAATCTGCTAACATGATGTGTCTGACAAATCCAGCCAGTCAACCTAGTTTGGGCATGCCGCCCATTTGGATTCCCCTGAGCAGTAAGAGGGTTATGGCGTAATAAGAAGGTCGGCTGGAAATGACACGTTCCTCATGCACACCGGTCTAGATTTCTTCTGTGGGTGCCAGTTTTCTCTCACAGATGGCGCTGGCGTTACGCTGGTGGTTTGCTGTCTTGGTGTGTGTGCTGTACCCTTCTGCTTACGCAGCTTCGTGCACATCGCAGTACATAATATGATTAACATGATAGCAATGTTCGCACTATTTGTGGCAACTACAAACAATATGCGCGTGTCTGCATTAAGACTTTGACACTTCGGAACGCTGTGCCGGTATTCCCAAAGCTATTCAAAACACAAACCAAATGTGCCAAACGGAGAACAGTATTTCTTAACCGTTTTCCAGTGAATTCTCTTCTCATCTCGACGTTAAGACGCTTTCCATATTTGTTAGCATTCATCCTACGTTCGTCGGGCCATAGAAATTTCTCGTTGAGGACTGGGCTATGTTCAGTTTATGTTTCACCTCTATCCTACTAGGTGGATGGTGGGCTCAATTTTAGAGCATGGTTTATGAAATGCTCATTATTTGAACCGAAAAAGATAAAATTATGAAATAAACCGAGTTTTGTTAAAAACAAAACAGGGATTATGCAAGTCTCCAGAATTCAGTAAATATCCCTTTTGCATAAACAGGTAAAATGAATTTCTGGGGGTGTTTCCTACGCGAACGCACGTCTTTAAAGAGGTTCACTGTAGGCCTAACGTGTTAATAAGACGTTAATGCGACTGCACAAAAAGCATCAAGCCCACTGGCATCAATTAATACATATGTGCCAATGATTGCTTATTTATAGCCACCAGAATGAAAGCTAAACAAAACGCTCACATCGACACCGGTATTTGCAACAAAAATATTATCTCAAGTTGAATGTCCTTCCAAGATTATCACACATTTCAGGGCCCCAATTTAAGTGGCGCCGGTGTCAGCAAATCCTCCAAAGTTGGCGAGAGTCCTTCGTGTTATTACTAACTGCAGCAAATTAAAAACATACGGCGTTCGTGTGTACTCCAAGTTTTGTAAAAACGGGTCAACTAAATCAAATTTGGAGCGAGGGTACACACACGCACATACACGCATGCACACAAAACAGCATGGTCATTCTACATCCTATTTTCTCCCTTCTATTAGGGAAAGTCTGCTCCAAACATACTTAAACTTTAAACTCACCCGCAGCGATAAGTTCTGGAGACACGAGACCGGAGAGGTCAGGCTCCTCACCATACCAGAAGATCCACAGTTCCTTGGCAGCATGAAGTGATAACGGCGGGTGTTGATTCTGCCCTCCTGCTGCTGGTCCAGGACCACCAAGTCCCGGAGGAAGACCGATGGAGTCGAAGAGACCTCCAGCACTTTGATTTGCGGAGAGCGGGCCAGTGGCGGAGGCCGGTTGTTGCGTAGCCACACGCCGCCACACGCACAGAATGTCTCCGGCGAGACAGCGAGAGAAACTCGCCAACACAGGATCATCCAAAGGTTCCGACGTGAAATTGCAATCCCCACACACCAACTTACGCCATTTGATACCACACAGATCGGTCTGAAACGAAAGGCACGGCCTCAGAAAACAAATGCACAGAGACTTATGGAAAATGTCCTTCAATATTTTTGGTGAGTAATCTATATATAAGCACACTTGTATCTGCAGATTAAATTCGGAGAATAACTAGTATCATTACGTTCGGATTTTCTGTCATCCCAACCTTGATCTATTTATAAATGTTCGCTCTAAGGGAACATCACAAATTTAAGGGCGTTACAAGCGGTTTCGAATTCAGGTGCGGATTGCATGGCCACCGGTCATCTTACACAGCACGCGAACCGAGAAGGCCAATGCCATCCTTCCCTATTATCTCACATGATTAAATACACAGTCTCATAAAGTAATAAAAGTGGAAGCTATCAGGTCACGGGTAATAATCATCCGGCTGTCTGCATTCGGGGATGAATTATACAAAACTGAGTTTAGCTGACTGATGGATTCATGTTGCAGAATTACGATGTTTGCAGTAATATTGGGAGCTACTGACAATGGGAATGCACACCAACGAGCATCTGGTAGAGCAGTATCCGCTCACATTATAGCCTAAATAAACGCTAACAGAGATATACAGGATTCCTAAGGCGGCGCTGACGAATCCCATCTTCTGGGATAAAAAAAAGGTGCACAATGGTACACGGGGCCAGCGTTTCTTAAGGACTTGCTCCCTCAGAACTTCAAGGCAGTCTTGATGTCATATCCCAGAATGATGTGCATTTTTAATTTACGACGTACGTATAACAGTGCCTGCTTGTCATTTAAACTAATCATGAGGTCGTCGAAAGCACCATTCAGAACACATAACCTTAAAAACAACTGTCTCGAATTCACACAATCACAGGCACTTAATGAATAACACAAAAGAGATCAATGCTTGTAGGTAACTACAAGACTGCTTAACCTGATGCATGTAAAACATACTATACCATTTATGTATGTACAACCGTCTTCCTGAAGATGACTCGCGTTCGAAACATGTAGAAGACATGATAAATTAAAATATTAATCAGAAAAAGTGCATTTTGTTTGTTTATATAGTACAATTATATTACAGTGCACGGTGCAGCAAACATACAATTCGCCTGGAAAAATGTCACCGGGTTGACAAACAGGACGAGAGCAAGTGGAGGCAGTAACCCGAGAGGGTGGTCGCCACTTGACCAGAAAAGTGGGTGGAGTTGAATGAGGGACCCATCTGCATTCAAACACTAATTCGCCGATAATGATTTTTACTTCTGTGATTACCCGTGAAAAGTAACGAATTGGCATATAAGGGGTATTAGAAGTACAGATCACATAATAACAAACACGCAGAACTTAACTCGAATGTATGGGAAGATGAAACACCAAATGCCAGTCCCATCGAAACCTTCCAACTTGTCCTCATTATTTCACATTTCAACGAACCTTAATTCCTCAAACAACGCTGAGAAAAAGAATTCCAAAACAACTGAATGAAACGTTTCGTTAATGAGAGAATTGCGATATATACATCTACACACATACACGCACACACATATACATACACACACACACACACACACACACTGGTAACTTATATCGATATCATTACCCTTAATACGGCCGTGACGTCACTCAGAAACGAAGCTCCGTCGTATCCGTGGAAAAAGAAGGCTGTGACGTCACCAATGTTATTTTCTCACAAAGAAAAGGCATTATATAAGGTAGATAAACAAAACATGTCCAGTTCCTATAAAATGGTGATTTCATGAATGTTGTATTTTGTTGGTCACTGTTGTAATAAATCATAACGTAGCGGCATGATGAAAATCTCAACGAAAACTAAAATCGTGCACAAAATGTGACAAACGCATTAATATGCTATGGATGTGTGAAATCAGGATCGACCTAGCTGTTTGTGGGGACTTACTGCATTACAGCTCGTAGTCCTAAAAGCATACCTGAAGAGACATTTTTAAAATGTTGTTCATGTTTTTGCACAATTAGTGCATTCTTTACACACTCAGGCGCATATTTCATTTGAGATTTTCGGAGCATCTCAGGCACGGTCCATACACTATTATTACTTGCATGTCCTAAGAGGACCAGGTAACATTTTTTTTTCGAAAGACGTTCCTCTCTCCCTCTACAAGCATTTGATAAGTGGCTGCAACACGACAGCGCACTAGACAAGTCACCTGGTACTTGGAATAGGTACTATTAACTTCGCTGGACTGGTCGTGGAAGTCAGTACGCCTAGCCACCCCAAACACTTTACTTAACACACCTTGATTTCCACTTGTGGAGATACATTGACATGGTGTACGAACAGAGATCGCAGATTCGACAGCAGCTCTAACGGAGCCACCATGGATGGTGCTACTCACACATGGAACAATACTGAAATGATATGTATAGGAGATCGTGTTGTTTTAAAACGAGCAAGTACGTACAGCCGGTGCGGATCGTTTCGAACAGGAAGCCGGTCACAACCCACGTCAAAACATGACTAGGTCACCACGTAGCGGTTGAGATAACGTTTATATAACTTTTTCATTCAATAAACGCCAATAAATTACATCAGGAGTTTTGCAAACGTATCGTCGGCAATTCTGAAAGAACAGTGATTCTTACCAGCCTCAAATAAACAAAATATCATGCTCAATGCCTAATCACGACAGTGTGCGCATAAACATAGGGTCGCATCGGCACTATTAGCCAGATATTTATAACAAGGAACAAGTTACTACAACTAAGAGAAAATGCCCCACTTGCAACGTCACAGACTACGTGGTTTACGTATGATGGCGCCCTCATCCTACCCGCTGCGCCGTGACTTTGGACTCTCACTTCCCAAATCGATGTACAGGAGGAAACGGACCAGTTCTGCGGCATCCGCGACTACCCATCTCACTCCTGCCGATTTCTACCTGCGGGGACATCTGAAGGGCATAGTGTATTCAAAAAGTCAATATGAACGAGCTTTGACGTTTGATTGAAGCAGCTGTGGCAATAGGAAACAAGCCAGAACTTTTCGGAGTACCAGAATTCGTGGCGTCAGGGAGCTCAGTCATGCAAAAGAACAGAGAAGAATTCAATTCAGCAACTTTTGAAAACGCTTTCCCATTACTAATAGGCTGCTGTAATTCTGACATTTCTACTAAACATACGCGATCCTAAACTATATAGTTACTAACCCCCTTTTTATTTCCCGCACTTCACTTTCTCGCTAACTCAACGACTGCAACGTGCTTGGCGAATTTTTGGATTCCTTTTAAGATCCGGACGCGAGTCACCCAAATACTACATGTAATTAAAAACCGCCCTACGTAAGGACTATAACTCTACACCATCTATATAAAATATTAAAGGACGGTGCGAGACTTGCACGGCACTTTTAGATGCAGTTTATTTTACATTCATATCTGTTGCTTGAACGCTACAGTGCAGACATCTGTAAACCGGTAAGCAGGTTTTAAGCGTTATAACCCAGAAGTTTTTGTTAATAGTTCAAAATGTTAAAATATCCTAAAAACCATTTCAAGGCATTTACTTTATGCAATAAGCTGAATTATGAGGATTCATACACTATTACGGTATGCAGCCGACATGCTCCCAAGCAGCCATATCTTATGCACCCTCCCTACATTAAGTTTGTTTTATTTATACTTCACAGTACAACAAGCTGAAAGGAGGAAAGCGGGGCAAAAAGTGTTGTGTAAATAATCTGATTTCCACATTACAGTCGGAACACTGTTTGCAATTTACAGTGTATACATAAAACGTGGTCTTGTCTGTGACACCGTATATTCAGATTTGTACCTACGTTTCGGGGAAACACCTCCTCCAATGGCTCGGGATGAGTTCCGCTGCGGCCAAGTTTCATAATGCGTCACGGTTTAAAATGCATCCGAAATTTTTAAGTACATCGGGCCACGTGCGTTGCTCTCCGTGAATTTCATTTCACGTGTCACTTAATGTCTATGGAAGGACTGAAAACAAAATCGCTCGTGTGGCCTTGGCCTAAAAGCATGCCCGACATTTTCATGTCCGTCTGGCCACGCGCGTTTCTCTGCGACCTGCAGTCCCTACGTAATTTTCACGTCCGTACACGAAAGGGGAAAAAATTCGCTTCTGGCCTTGGCGTAATATACCATTAACGACGTTCGTAAATATCTGGTGTAGCTGATATACAGCTGTTAAAATCATTAAGGGCTGACATTAAAAATTATTTCGGCACACATGAAACTTGTCAACACTGCTTCTCCGGATTCATTAAAATTTAATGCTACTTTCATGCGTTAGTAGTACACGACGAATTCAAACTGGGAAAGTATCGAAAAAGACAGTAAACTTTAACCCTCCTCACTGCGCAGCTCTATTGACAATCACAATTCTATCACCCATCTCTTATTACATTTACACTAGCAGCATTATACCCCTTTCGATCAGTGTGTGTCCAACCCTACCAACAGCATTTGTCCATATGGACGTTGCAATTACATTCAAGTCGTTGTTATTAAACATGGGCCGGTATTTAAAAACGTTTACAAACACTCACTCACATAACTGGATATCCAGTGTTGTCAAGTTTCGTTACTATAATCGTTAAAGCCATACATCCCACATTTCTGGATCTCTAAAAAAAGCCTCAACATTGCTCATAATAGGTCTTACGTACAACAGGATTTTAAGTCATGTAGGCCACTCCTCATTTTCTTGCATGTCACTCCAACATCCGATGTTCAATCTGGTCTGTTGTTTGTTCGATCGTAATCTGCATTCCTTGCTGCCGCCCTTCTTGCGTCAATGATTCCTGTCGCTTTCCGTCTTTAAACATGACACGAGTTTTTTCACTGAAACCTCTGATTTCGTATGTAATACCGTTGTAATTTTTGGTGTCTCGTAGTGACTGGGCTTCCTGGTGCTTTGCCTAATTGTGTAGACGGTGTACCGACGATGAGAACGTCACACAACACAAGGGCACCTAAATCTGTATAATCGTATGTCACTGATGTGTTTGTGCAACATGCTAATGGTGTAGTGTTTCTCATCATGAAGTTTTAAGGTACAATCTGTTTTTATATTTATGTATTTGAATTTTGTGTGTAATCGCATCGGATCTTACCCAATTTTCGGTATTCTACTGTTCGTTATAGCGTTCCCGATACTGCCAACTTCTGTCGGTTTTATTATACGTGTATTATATACTACATATTGCATACATCCCTTGTGATCCGATACTTGCTTAACAAATTTGACTTCTCGTATTGTACGAGGATACTGTTGGTTCCATGTATCGTCCAACGGGCCAGAAGGGCATAAGTAATTTATTTGACGAAGCTCTCAATTACTAAGATTTTACAGCACGGATCGCCACAACGCCGCTCGAGATAGGCGAATGTAAAAAATAATATTCAAGGATATTTTACATGATCGTTGGGCTGACGACGAACATCGTTTTAAAACTTCTGCTAAAAGGGAGATTTATACCTAACTGAAACTAACCTTCTACAGTTGGCTTAACACAAGTAAGACGCCACAAACAAGAGGGAAAAATGTTCTACAGCCTACTTAGCTAATGCCTTAACGCATTCCCCAATAAGCATGAATTCTTTATGTCGCTCACAAACAACGCTGGCTGCGTTTTATCCGGCACTGAGCAGTGCTGCTGCCGTACGTTAGACACGGCTCATGCTTAAGTTTCCTCCTAAAGGGAGGTACCTGAATATCGTATAACTGGTTACCTGTCACATAGTGTCGATGGTACATGAATTAAATACTAGTACGGAGCACTGGTTGAATAATACTGAGACGGAAAAGATGAAAGCTACTGTTGTGTTCATGCGGGTCGTATGATGTATTAATACTGTCCCTGTGTGTGTGTG
>JGI20166J26741_11520030_pt1 | contig 12488 bp, 3 predicted proteins | sample TergutCu122P5_FD_26741 | JGI IMG/M metagenome (IMG submission 26741) | reverse complement strand
GTGTCGATGCTCCCAATTGTTCTCGCCGTCGAATCCAAGGTTTTACCCACCACCGACGAGGTCGACGTTTCTTTCTCGTTTCTAATATTTTCCGACATTCTTCTGCCAGGGCCGAACCTATTAACTCAATCCCGACACTCACTATTTCAGTCGCCGTCGTTTTGAAAACTAGTGAAACGAATTGAACCATTGAAAGGTATAAATACTCCAGCTTTCATCGCTCACATTCACTGAGGATGAATCATCTTCGATGCACATCCGAAGTGCAAAAGTGTAAATTCGCCCTAAGCACTACGTTACATCGCCACGAAAATTTACGAGTAACTACGAAAACACGAGCCTCGACACTTCTAAACATAATGAAACAAATTTCCAGTTTAAAATGATCTCTGAACTGTAGATTTCATTATAATTCACATAGAGAATAATAAAAAGAGTTCTACCACTAATACATCTGTAAGTGAAGGAAAGTTAATTTACGTATAAGAAGAGAAACACGGAGTAAAATTGGAAAACCTACGAGATGTCATTTATATTTCATGAAACTGATTAGGAATCGCACGAAATATTCTGTAACTTATTTTCGAAGTAACTTGCTTTACTCCCCAACACTGGCATCCCTTACCTTAATGAAAAACACAAATATCCCAATTTCAATTATGTAAATACAGCAGCTGCTGTATCCTAACTCTTGCTCCACAGTAAATTCATAGTCTTTCGTCTGACGGTAGGCAGTGCGGCGATCCCCTCTATTGCATTTTGTCATAAACGAAAATTGGCATGACGCTTTTGAATTTGATATTTTATTTTGTCCAGTGGCTCACTGCTGCTACATACTGCACATGAATCTTAGAATATCTGACGCATCTGTCTCCATATATATATATATATATTTATATATACGTGTGTGTGTGTATCACTTTACATACTAGCTTAGAAATTGTGGGAATATACGTATATAATACTATATTCTATTATTCTGCTATGAGGGGGTGCTGATAAGTTCTTAGCCCGACCTACTTGCCCATGTCGTAGGACGGAATCGATAGTGTCTTTGGAAAGAGGGTTCTGGTCATGTGCCGAATTGCGAATCTTTTCTTGTTACAGAGGCTGAAAGTAAACATGTCAGGCGACGCGCGCGTTTTCAACAACATCGAGACGCAAGCTCTCACAAGGTTTTTTTTCCCTGCAAGGCAAGGCGCCGAAGGAAATTCACGCCATTCTGATAGAAACATTAGGGGAAAATGCACCATTGTATGCCACCGTCAAAAACTGGGTGGCCCGGTTTAGACGTTGTGATTTTTCCACCTGTGATGCGCCTCGTCCTGAACGACACAAAACAGTTACCACCATGGAAATTATTGATCAAATTCACGAGCTAATCTTGGAAGACCGCCGGTTTCGGCTAAATCAATAGCTGAGCAACTGGGCATCTCACGTGAGCGGGTTGGGTCCATCATTCTTGAAGATTTGGACATGCGGAAGCTCTCCGCGATGTGGGTCCCGAAATGCCTGAACACGGATCAAAAACATAACGGTGCCAGTCATCTGAGCAAATTTGGAATTTTTTCGGCGCGATCCAAATGATTTCCTGTCGCGACTGTTGACCATGGACGAAACCTGGTTATATCACTATGACCCGGAGACAAAGCAACAATTAATGGAATGGCGGCATAGCGGCTCACCCCGCCTCAAAAAATTCCGAGTGCAAAAATCCGCTGGAAAAGTTCTCGCCTCGATTTTTTGGGATCAAGACGGCATCCTTCTGATTGATTATTTTCCAAAGGGCCAAACTATCGACGTGGAGTATTACGAATCTCTGCTGGTGCAATTAAAGGACATTTTGAAGGAAAAAAGCCGCGGGAAGTTCACTAAATGTGTCTTGTTCTTACACGACAGTGCCCCGGCTCACCGGGCCCTTGTAACTGGCCTACCTGAGCTTCCAATGTCTTGATCACCCACCCCATTCTCCGGATATGACCCCGTCGGACTACCACCTGTTCCCTGGACTAAAAGAAAATTGAAAGGTCGCCATTTTTCGTCCGTCGCGGAGGTCATTGCTGCCGCGGAGACCTGGTTGGACGGACAAATTTCTGAATTTTTGTTTTGAGTGGCTTGCAAAAGTTAAAGCAACGGGCTAATTAGTGTATTGAGCTTTGTGGGGAGTATGTTGAATAAATTCCATGTTTGGTCGCTGTAGTATGTTTTCTTCCTGATCGGGCTAAGGACTTATCAGCACCACCTCGTATAAGTGGAACAGTATAATTCTTCTTCCCCCCAGTATCCGGAATTTTGAAATGTGCTTATATACCACCTGCTTACCGATGACACCCTTGCCTCTTTTTCGTAGAGATCCTTGGGATAAATGGGGTGAAATGTTTCAAGCTGTATATCTTTTATCACTCATACACAGCTTTGGATGCCAGCCTATGGCCTTTCATGTGTCGAGGTGAAAATAATACACAGATTAAATTATATTGTTTCCTTAGTTTTAGTTAAATGGGAAATTATTTTACAAAATTTTGTGTATTCTTAGACACCTACTAAGTAACATAATTCCAGAACTCAGTATTGAGTGATGATATTTGCAGGGCCCATTAAGTAGGTGCAATTGCTATCTTGACATTCTACAACGAAAATGTTTACAGTGTGGCTGTATGACCTTCTGCAGTATCCACTACATGTTAAGTTTCCTTATGACAGGTCACTCAGACACTGATATACATGACCACTGCATCTTGTTGATGGGTATGTAGGATATTTAGAAACTGTGTATCAACTGCTGAGATTTTACATTACTGATCAAGGCAAGCAGTGTACGACAATGGGCCGCGGTCACATGGTCATTGTTATCGCGTAAAAGCAATAAGTACTACATATTCTTAATGTGCTTATGTAGCCTTAGTGGTCCAGCATGCACATCGCTTCTTTTCTTATCGTATTACATTGTCGTCTGTGGCTCATCGGACTGTACCATACTTGTGAACATTCTGTCATAAAAGGTATTGCAAATCAAAAAACACTCTGACAAAGATTACTGGCAACACACTTAATAAAAGGAGAATTCTGCATTTGTATGAAAATAGGATTTTAAAATAGTTACACATATATCGGTGTGATTGAAGTTGATGTCATTACTTTGTAATGCCAAACTATGTTAATTCTTAGTGTGACATAAATTAGCCTGCATCTGATACCAACTTATATAAATTCCTTGAGTTTTAACTTTGTTAATTTTGAGAGGTGACAGAATGAAGTGTGGCAGTTAGTTACCCGCGGTCTGAAGGCACTGCTCTGTCTGTCTTCGGGGCACAGAAGTAAGATGCGAGAAACAGGAAGGGTAGAGATTCCCACTGGCTTGTTTAAACCTGAGTGTTTCTGATGTCGACAGATGTAATATTGCGAACCACAGTTTGCCAGCCTACTCCGATTGTTACTGTAACTGTATGTAATGTCATTTTTTGTGGAACGTCTCAACAGTGCTGCATATAAAAACACGGCCTAATTATCGGCTACTGTGTTCAGCTGCCTTGTAACGTACCGTCTGTACAAACATGTGTAACTTGGAACTGCTGAGATAGAGTAGTAGGGCTGTGAAGTCAGTAGTTTTGGAACTTAAAGACCCACTAAAAACAATTTTACCGTACAAAAGGATAAGCTACAGCAGTCTGTGTCAGTCGTAGATTTATCTAGGCCATCATCGTCAAAGTAAAAGTTAAATTCGGTTGTGTTTCTATCGTTAAATTAGGAGGCGACTGTTGTGAACTGTGTGTGATTTGCTGAAGTGTTCTGACAGGCAAATTGTTGCAGAAATACAGACTGAATTGTTGTGGAGTAGTTGGATATCCGAGGGGCAGAGAGTGGGATATGTTAGCGACAGTTAGGATTAGTATGTTTTAGAATTATCACCACCCGCTATCATGTGTACAGTTGTAACGTACTTTACCTCGCGTGTTATGTCAGTACAGTCAGTTATTCCCGTTAGCTACACCCCTTCCATACCATAGCCATTAGACAGCCGATTATATGAATCAATTCAGGCAGAGGGCCAAGTGAAAGTTTCCCGTTAGATAATCAAAATTACATTCGTTGTGGCGGTCCGCTAACCAGCATATTCATGTTAGGACTTTGGTAAATAAACTGCCTTCGAGCTCATGGACAATTTAGCTGCTCGTGTAGCACGACACTTAACACCTGCAATAAATATCAGTCTGTAAAGCGTCAAACTATATATCCAGAGAGATTAGAGCTCGGATACGGTATTTTATAGTCTTTTCATCATTTACTGTACCTATACCCTTGTTCCTTCGAGTGACTTAGCTTTTATCCCGAAGATGGGAAAACATGTTTCTCTGAAATTTTGATAGCTAGCTGCCTATATACAGAATTGCCACATCTCAGTGTACAGCATTCTTCACAGTCACCGCTATGAACACCTCAAATATCCCTCTATCAATTAGTTTTAAAAGGCTGTGGAATAATTACAAAAATACATAAGCAAAATTAGGTAAAACAACAAAAGAAAGTCAACCAACGATGTTTGGATTAACAGAAGCTCTCAGTTAAGTACAGTTCTTTCCATATCTGTGGTCCCTTCCTGCAATAAGAGAAATTCCATGTTGCGTTCTGAAATAAAAGACCATACATGATTCCCAGTTATTTTATTTATTTCAGTTATTACAGTATCTTATTGTGACATTCTTGATCTCAGATTATAACATGAATCAGTGTTTTACGCTACGTAACCTGTGATGTGCTGAAGAGACTTGCCAGTGAAAGAATATTTATTTTTTGCAATATACAGCGATAATTGATGGCCATACTGGTTATATTTGTGCTGATAGAAAAGTCTGATGTATTTCTATTTCTGTACTTGAACACAACAGGGTGTCATAATTAAAGACTAGGAGAGCTGTCATTTTTTTAAAACAGGATGGCTGTCAAGAAGAGGCTTAATATTACTTTTAATATAAAAATGGAACACAACTCTTAAGAACATCTATTCTTCCATATGTAATTATAAATTAGTATCGCTGTCAATATCTCACTGTGTGCAGCACCAAATTATGAGATGAATTGGGAAGGATGTGAAAGAAAATAATACTGACCAGTTGTCGTGTATTTGCACCATATATGCTCTGAGCAAAATTACAATACACGATAGTCAGGATAGTTGGTCTACGGCCGAGATATGAACAAGGACCTCCGGAAGAAAAAGTGCTACCAACTCGACCTTTCAATTGGTGTTAAAAGTTTTTTGAAGACATTTTCTACACTGCCATGTAATGTAATTTGGAATAGGATGGTGGGTAGTTTGATTTATACCGTTGAGTAATAACAGCGCAATTTACAGGTAGCTCTCGGTTTACGACGGTTTGTTTTGTGAGGATTTTGAAACAGAAGGTCATATATTTCAAAATAAGCAACTGTAAATACTAAGTATGATGTAAAGAAACAACACATTCAACCAGAAATGAGAGCTATCCCCATCTGCCATCTAAACCAATCAGTGATGAGGTTAATTAAATTACTAAAACATAGAGAGAGAAGTGCAGGGCACCACGTGCCGTCAAGAGCCTAAACAATTCCATGTTGCCACTATAGAGGAAATGAAACAGGAGGGTTTGGGTGGCACAAGCAATTGTCTTCTATTGTCACACAAAATATTCTTGCCTTACTTTGCTCCTTTTTTACAAAAAGTATTTCCCATTAGGTTATAATCTTATCAAAGAACTTTTCTTCAGGAACGTAAACCACGTGGCTCGAAAGACATTTCAGCTTGGGCCTTGGCAAATGCACCTAGTTGTATACGTAGTGGAGGAAACGTTTTTGGCATTCGTGCATACAGTAAGTGGTCGGCCATAAAGGGGTTCCTTGTAATAATCCACAGTAATGGAGAGTTTCCTTCTTTATTTGGAATGTTAACATCAGCCCCTCGGTCTATCAAGTAATGAACAAGCCAGAGATTGCCTTTCCCAACCGCCACGTGTAGTGCAGTATTTCCCAAGTCATCGCGAAGATTAGTGCTGGCGTGGTTTTCCACCAGCACATTAATTATATGTATTCTATCCAGTTCTACAGCCAATGATAATGCACTAATACTGCTAAGTCCCTGATAATTTATATTGGCGCCTGACTTCACTAGGTGTTTTGTACATTTCAGGTTGTTTTTCCATACAGCGTGATGTAAAGGTGTATTGTTCTCAACGTCTGGAATATTCACATCTGCACCTTTCTCCATCAAATAAAGAGCTAATTGTGTTTTATTAAAATAGATCGCGTAAGCAAAAGGAGTCATGTTGTATATATCACGCGCATTCAAATCAGCACCTTTCTCCAGCAAGTACTCCGTGATTTCCAAGTTACCTACAGTTGCGGCGGCTAACAGTGCTGATTTACTCCTTCCGTCAGCTGTACAGCGATTTACATCAGCCCCTTTTTGGATTAAGTGCTTCATAACAGGTAGGTTCTGCGTACACGTTGCCAATATCAATGGGCTTATGTCCCGTGTTTCATTACTGCCATCAATGTCAGCACCATTCGCCAGAAGGAGATCTATCACATCTAAGTGTCCTCTTTCAACCGCTACGAGTAAAACATTATGAATATCAATGTTTGGGTCCGTTTTAGTAAGGTAACGAACGACTTCTAATTTTCCACTGTATGCAGCCAGCATCAGCGGAGTATAACCATTTACGTTAGCGCTGTTTAAAGCAGCGCGTTTTTCGACCAAAGCAATAGTTGTTTCCAGATTGCCTCGTACGGCCGCAATATGCAAAGGAGTATTTTGCTGTGTGTTGGTAACGTTGACAGATATTCCCTTATCTAGTAGCAACTTGATAATATCCACACTATCCAAATGAGCAGCACAGTGAAGAGCAGTGTCTTTGTTAGCGTTACGTATATTAATATCAGCCCTCCGTTCAAGCAAAAGCCTTACAACCTCCACCTGACAGCAAAATGAGGCTATGTGAAGAAGCGTGCTTTCCTCCTTAAGATTTTCAGGAACGTCTAAAACTGCATTAACGTTGGTACCACAATTCAGCATGAACTCCAGAAGCTTTTTGTGTCCCTTTGAAGCACATTCCCACAATGCTCTCTGTCCCCATTCCTGGCCTTCAATGTCACGTCTAGTAAGTACAATGTCGTCAGCATTTGCACCATTCTGTAACAAAATTTCCATAGCCATCCACGACTTCGTTCTGTCTGCATATCTTAGAGGTGTCCATTTCAGGACTGCATCTGGTTTGTTGGCGTCAACATTTGGGAATGACAGAAGCTCTTGTATAACTGGACTATTGTAGGAGGCTGCCAAATGCAATGCTGTCCTACCGCCTTTGTCTGAAATACTTAGGTCTGTTTTCTTTTTCAGAAATTCTTTGACAGCTGATTGGTCGTCGTCCATAATGGCGCAATGAATTTCGGAATACCCTGCAAGCATTCGGTCAAAAATATTCCGTGTTACTTCGTACGTGGAGTTGAAAAGAGTGTCTGAAATGACATCTTCACACTTCGTAAAATTGTTAGCAAACCATTTAGCCGCAAAGTATTCTGCGAAACATCGATGAATAAAATGCGGTTTTTCATCCGTAATTTCTTTTATTATTCCAAAACGCTGAGCCCTACCACTGCGCAGGAACTTCTTCGCCTGTTCCAAGTCACTGGCATTTGTTGTCCCCAAAGTTCGGTTGAATTCACTTAAGGAAAACAAGGATATTAATGCTGAGGTTATGTGTTTCTCTAAATATGATTCTTTTTCGCTCCTTACTTCTGGTTTTGAGCTGTCCATTTCATTCTTTTCACTGAAATAAATATCGCATTTCTTTTCCGTAAACTTTGTGAACAAGTGAAGTAAATTAAACTTTTCTGGCAAGTTAACTTTCCCATTCGAACAATATTCTTCAGCTTCCTTCACAAAGGCTTCACCTAACATGATTGTTTGTAAAGGAATGCCAGTAAATTCCCTATCTTTGTCACTGAAGTTTTTTGAAGATAAACTGAGCAACTTTTCCGCAAACATTCGCAGATTTCCTTGATTTGATATTTCAGGAACTTCTTTCCAGTACTGTTCCAAGAATTGAATTTGATTTTCTGTTGTGAAGGGCAGTAATGTAAAAGCCAATTTTATCGTAAGATCCTCCAATTCCTGCCGGTGAGAAACACGAGCTGAAACCCAAATCTTTGAAGACGTTTTTTCTATTATTGCCCTTATTAACATTTTGACTTTAGGAGAGTAATATGGACTAATTTCGTCGAAGCCATCCAAAATTATAACCATTTTTCCTGTCTCTTCCAAAACTTGTATGAATATTTTTTGTACCAACTGTAAAGCATCCTGTTCCTGTTCCTGTTCCTGTGCAGCATTCCATAGAAACATCTTGCACTTGTCGATATATTCAAATTCAATATTTTCCAATGCGCGTGTGTGTTCACTCAAGTTTATTCTAAGTACCCACACAGAAGGGTTCCGTTTCTTGATTTCATATTCCATGTTGGAAAGGAACGTGGATTTTCCCATTCCTGGTTCAGCTACCAATGACATGGTTTTGTGTCTGTGTTCCATTACACTTTCGATGTCATATTTCTTACATTTTGTATTGTCAATGTGCCTGCGGATAATATCAATGTTACAGTTCGAGTCCTTCCATAAGAAAGAACCTTTTTCCATATGAATCCAATGTACATTTGTACACAGCTCTTTCAGTTTCCTGAAGGCACCCTCTGGGTTTAGATCTCCGAGAATAACATATCTAACGTCCTCGGGTTTAGTCGCTTGCTTTATCTTACGACGAGACTTCATATTCTTCAATTCAGCGCTGAAACCAGGCTTAGAAAAATCAGAATAAATCTTGAAAGAGTGACTAATTCTTCGTTCATCGTATACAAATTCAGATATTTTCTCGCCGGCAGGTAAGTAATTTTTCATCTGATCCGCCTGTAAACCAGAAATGGCAAGTGTAACAGTGTTGTCTGTCAGCATCATATCATCCTTCAGATACACGCGGTGTTCCAGTGATCGCTGAACGTAATACTTTGGAGTATCGCTCAACTTTCTACCAACACAAAGCTTCCCTTCACCGCTCAATAAAATTGAGATAACATCAGCGTTTATATGATGCTTTATATTTTTCGAAGGATCTGTACCTACCAATGACTCCAGAGTGACTTTTGTTCCTTGAAAATCAACAGTTCTTTCCAATATTTTCTTTTGCGACTCTTCTTCCAAATCCGAATATTCGAAATTATCTTCATAATCCGCACAAATATTTCCAAATTTCTTTTGAAGATGCGAAGCCAAGATTTTGTGTCGTGATGAAATGAGGATCACCTTTTGTTGATATTTTTTCAAGTCATCGACCAATGTTTCTACCTTATTATCACCTGAAATATCTGAGCACTGCTCACAGTCAACAGGCTCTTGCAAAATATCCAACAATGTGTCTGCCACATTACTATCACAGTCACAGTCTATTACCAAAACGGCACTCCACTTGCAAGGCCATAACTTGCGGATTTCTTTACATTGATTTCGTATGGATTTTAAACCAATAAATATTGCATTCCTGTAACCTAATAAATTTAGAGCCTGATATGCTTTCAGTTTTTGTAAAGTACGAATATTTGAGTTGGTGACAATATTCAACAAAGTGTTCTGTTTGATGGCATCACACAATATCTGTATGTGCTGCTGACTGAAACCTATACCACACTCTACAAATTCTGGAAGTTCAAGTTTTGATATCTCATTTATGTTTCTAATTAAGTATTCTTCTACATTTTGCCATAGCTTTGAATTTTTTCCGAGCCATTCAATATCCACAACTTCTTCCCACCACTTAGAAAACCCTTCTTCAAACTTTGTGTAAATGGAATTCGCAACAGAACGTGACGCTTTAAAAGCTTCCTTTAGTTCTCTTTCAATTAAATCCTTAAAGGATCCCTCGTTTGATTGGCTCTGAAAAATTTTAACTTTATGCAAGAATTCTTTGGATAAGGTAAAATCACATTTTGCTACTTCCTCTAACAACTTTGTTAAGCAATCTTTGTTTGGCTTTGATTTCAGACTGTTCACTTTCCCTAATATCGCTTTGCTGGTGACAGAGCCTTGAAAGCTCTTTATCTTATCCGTAATTTCTTTATCGCCAAATGTTCCCCGTTTAAACATGTTGTCCAGTTCACAAATAAGTTTGTGATATCGTGAAAGCTCCTCAAAAAATTGAAAAATATCTCCGTTACAATTTTCGTCAAAAGTTATGTACTTCCCGCAGTTTGGCCCTGAACTCAGTATGCTTACTGGGTCATTATCTCCTCCTTGAAGAGGTGAATTATTTTCTATCCTAACGTTGGTGTATATTATAAACTCAAAGTCATCAAAGGAGCCAAAGTGTTTCAGGTTACTGTCTGTAGAATATTCTCCTTTAATTTTGCAGTAAGACGCAAAATATTTGAACAAACTAAATTCATCAGACATTTTTGTCAGCCTGGAAAGATGATTAGTCTCCTCATTTTTCTTATGTTTAAGTTGTATGAAACATGTCTTCCAAACATCTGGTTCTCTCAGCTTGTACCTGAATATCAAGTCGTCAAAAGCTCCAGCCCCTTCGACATTTGAAGCGAGGTGAAATTCTTCAGTCTGGTGGAGGGCCCTCGCGAAGAGGAAGGCAGCCATTCTTTTTTCATACATCACCCCATGCTGTCCATCCGTTCCAGATCTCCTGCTAAACTTGGGAAGAGCACCAGCACTTTCAGATGTGGCAGAGGTCTCCTAGTTACAAAAATTGAAATTCAGTCGTCCGAATGTGTAAAACGAATTTAACTAGGAAAAATCATGTTAGATTAATACATAAATCACTAATGTAAATCCATGTGGCAGAGACCTTCTTGAAAAAATAGTAGAAAAAATTTTATTGTAGTTGTGGGTTCGTTAACCTCTTCATTAAATTCATACAATTGATTATATTTTCAGGTAAATAAATTGTTTTTTCGGGATAAATGAGACTTTTTGTAATGTGTTGTTTTTTATGGTAAGTGGCTCTAAGACATTGTTTTAGTCCGAAGTGTTAAGGTCATAATTGTCGAGCTGTTTCTCACTTCTTATTCAAATACAGTGTATCCTAATTTTAGATTATGAGCCCGCGAATAAGTTGGTAAATTTGAGTAGACTAGTTCAGCGCTTACGCTGCGCGTGTAACGAAATGTAATGTAACGAAATTAAATTAAATTAAATTAAATTAATAAATTTAATGAAATATAACGCAAAACCTATGATTATCAATGTTTATTATTAACACAGGAAGAATCTTATTTTCTTTCTGAATCTTAATACAATATTTTTACACTGCCTGCATTTTTTCGTGATCATCTTAGGATGATTCTTTATAAGGCACCTTAAGATATTAATCACGCACTTTAGTCACATAAAATCTTATATGAAGTACATTAGATCGATAGGAGGAGAAATAATTTTCCCATTTAAGTCACAGCGCAAACTTTAAAAAGGCTGCGTGATATTCAGTTATGTCCATCTCGGTCAGCAAGTCGTGTCCACATACAAGGGTTTGCCATCTTTTCAGAAAGTATTACTCTTAACCATCGGACAGTGGCTAAGTGAGTGGGACGGCCGTACGGTAAGCGTTTCGAATAAGATTTGAAAACAAACTCACAACAAAAACCCCCAATGATAAGATAATGGCAGTTTCCAGACTTTGAAAATCGCCTGCATCATGCCATATCTGACTGATCGAAAAATTTTCGCTGACCGTAATTGCTGTTGAGGTTCAAACTGTACCAGTGTACTGAGCTAGGTCTGCATTGTAAGGACAAGCGGGATACTTTACAACAGGTTTCGTGTTGTGCTTTTACTTTATTTTATGGTAAAATTAAAATTATTTATGAATTTTGAAACCGAAATATTCCTTCATATACAAGAATAATAAAACCCATTAGTGTATGATAGGCTGGAAAGAATAACTGTACATATAATTTCATAAATTGAGGCGTAAACATAGCTGCATAATTCTGTCATGTCCCCCAATTTTGTTAATTTTTTTGCATGAAGTTGAACTAATGGAATTATTATAAAGAGTAACGAAGTAATAGAGAGCGTTAAGGTTTCTGCACATCATATATTTGATGCTTTGCTTGCACCGATAAATATTTAAAGATTTACACTCGAGACATGCATAGAAACACACGTATATTTTCATATAAACTGTCCGTTGTTATTATTATTATTCGATTGTAAATAAATTTTGAAAGTGCTTGCAGATATTATGAAACTGCAAAATATCGCGTCTTACGAAATTTTCTGCAGCTGTTATGCTACGTTATCTGAGGATGTACGGACAGAAGGACAAACAGACGTGGCGAAACTAAGATGTGCATTTTTTAATAATAATAATAATATTTATTAACTGCAATTGGGTTGTCACCCGGTGGCAGTGGTTATTTTACATGTACACAAATATAAAAAAAAGTAACTAGAAAAT
>JGI20166J26741_11519918_pt1 | contig 12488 bp, 10 predicted proteins | sample TergutCu122P5_FD_26741 | JGI IMG/M metagenome (IMG submission 26741) | reverse complement strand
CGCTGCTAAAGGTATCCTACGACTTCCACATCGCTGGCAACGGGTTGTACACAATGCTGGTGACTACATTGAAGGACAATGAAACTTCGAAACATGTATCGATTTTGTATCAGTTGTAAATAAAGAGTCGCCACTATTAAAGTTCCAACCCTCGTATTAATATGGGTGATTGTCATAAATTTAAGCTTTCCAGCTGATATAATTCACTCTTCGCAGGTGAGTAGGCAACCATATGTGTATAAAGCTCAAGATTACAATTGTATACCTTAAAAAATTAATTAACATCAATACAGGTCACTCAGTAACATGCTGTGGGTGGCAGAGAGGGGGAGTAGATGTATACCTGTACCCATACTGAACCTCAGCGCTAGATGAGGGTGGGTTGTCAGCGCCATGCCTTGTCCACTATACTGCTGGGAAGGAGACACAGTACCCATTATGGAGAAAGCTGGGTGAGCCCCAGGGCAAGTTTGGATGAGTGTAGTGAAGAGAAAATCTCTTGCCCCCGCTGGGGTTTGCACCCGAGACTGCCCCTTGGATAGAAAGTCACCCTTCCACCTGCACCAGTCTAGCCCCTTAATAGCAGTGCAAGCTCCAGAAGCTCAGCTCTCAAATAACTGTGTCATTATTAATAAATACTCTAAGTGTAGGACAAGCGTGACAGTTTTGAATGACCATTATTACATTTCTGACTAAGCACAGACATTTCAAATTGATGTACTGAACAGATGAAGTTGCAAGATTCAAGAGGACCAATTATTTACTCTCTAATGATACCTCTAATACACAGGTTCCATGAAGATGTTTGTGCTTTCCTTGTGATACAACTGAAGCAGCAGTGCAGGCATACTTCTCAGTGCACAAATATGAAGGGATGACTGTACTGTATTCTCCAGATCTTTCTTCTCTAATACACAAGTTACTTCTTATATACAGTTTGCCCCCCCCACCTCTCTTTCTGCCATGAGTGATGAAAATATGCAACATGAAATAACAACCTTGTGGGTTAGAAATTGATCTCTTTTGGGTTGGAAATGGATCTTTTTAAGATGCGTAATTGCAACAAGCATATAGAAGGACTGTGCTGTTCAATTCATTCCATTGGAGCATAAATCTCTAAATTTTAGAAAAAGACAGATGCCATTTGCTGTGTGCTGTTTTACATATTTCTGGACATTCTGGAAGCTGTTCAAAATATAATAATAGATGGGGCAAATGTAATACTGTTCATAACATCACCTTGACAATTCTAAAGTTCCTTCGTCCATTCCTTTCAAGTTCCTGATGGATTTATCTACCATTTATGGCAGTAGCATTTCACGGTAACTTTCACTGAGGCAGTAGCAGCAGCTGCTCATAAATAGAATGATAACCATCCTGTATGCTCACTGTGTAAATGTTACAAGAAAAGGTAATTTATGATACCAAAATTTGGTTTATTAACATCTTAAATTTTGAAGAGAACCTCTCTATCCAACACTTTTGTAACTTTTATTGCTGTGCGACATGTTGATATAAATGCAGTACTCCTAATCAGTGCATATCCAAACTGTCACACATGCTTATGTAAGTGTCAAATATTTGTCCAAGTAACTGTGACTGCAGAAGAAAGTCCAACTTACTGATGTTATTGACATCTCCTTTGAAGTATAATGCTTCCCTCGCCATTGTATGTATGTCCCTGTATTACCATCCTGTCATCTTAGCCATTCTGTTCACATGAATATTTGTAGTGATAGCCTTGGCCACTGACAAGCATTGTAAGTTTGTTGTTACTGACCAGAGGAGGCTGGAGACAGGGTTATTCCCACCATCCTTGGAACCTCTTCCTGTGGCCTCAGTATAAGAATTAATTTAGGTCAAGAAAAAGAGGTTTGGGTAGATATGTAAATATAAATACGTAAATTTCATGATGCTGCTCTTAGAAGAATAGGTCATGAAGTTGTTAATACATATGACAGGTCACTCAAATCTTCCAGGGTGTGACAATTTCTTGTGTAGGTACTTCCCAACATTTTGAAGGATTGTAGTGCCTTCATGTTTGGGGTCAGGCAGTCTGATAAGAGTGCTTGACCTGAAGCATAAAACAGAGGGAACTGCTTGCCCCAGGACTACATGTCACATCCAGAAGACCCAGATCTTATACAACACCACTATGTCAACCCCAAATCTCACACACTTCACAGACTTTGTAAATGCACTGGTCCATGAATATATCAAAATATTTGTAGATTGAAAGGAATATGCTTTTAGACGTCAGCCATTAATGAATGGAATATTGATGGATTAATTTGCCTGAAAATAATGTATCTTAGAGGGGGACCATCCTAAGAACACCAATCATATCAGACTTGAAAACAAAACTGCCTCTGCAACTTAAACAAGACATTTACATAAGAACTTTCATATAAATTCTTGTAAAAAGGAAGTTGGAATAGTTATTAGGCATCTTTGTATCCAGTACTGTAAGGTGGAGTAATATTTTGCTATTTTTGTAAAACACTCTGGAAGTAATATGTGTACTGATAAGCATTTTACTCCACTTTTTTATGTTTGTGTGTGTGTGCACGCACGCGCATGCGCGTGTGCGTGCTCATCAATTAGTAATGTGCCTGCATGCATATTTGTGTGAGTGTTGACATGGGACTGCCTGTGGTATTTTTCTCATCACTTCCCAACAAACTTTAATCCACTTATTCTTGGTTCAGTTAGATGTGAGGTCTTCGTTACATGTGTGCGCAAATATCAGGAAGGGAGCTTATCCCTCAAACTTATTTTTGTAACCGTTACAAACGTGTGATAAAATATGTGAGACAGGAAGAATGAAGCTCATGCCCATGTCTTGATAATCATTTATAAAGTGAAAAAGAACAGTTTCCATTTGTACGGTTAATCATTTCAGTCATCGGGATGTATTCAACACCCAACAGAGACATTCCTTTAGACAACCATAAAAAAATAGTGGTACCATAATTTCGTGTTGTATGTATAACTCTGAGCTTTACGTAACATGTCAACTATGTGTAAAATTGGGTCTACATCAGGAAGCGAAAATTGGCATCAGCTACATAACTTTTTTGCAAACTGAGCAAAACTTTATTGCAGTCTGCCCATAATACTTGATGGTGCATGGGCATACCAACAAAATATAAACACTATAGTACTAAGTAAATATTGCTCTTTTGTAGTCATACTTACTGCATTCCTAAAAGATTATGTAAACATGACCATGAAGTGAATCCTTTCTTCTGTGATTCTGTGTTTGAGGTGTGCTGTAACTGGTCTTGTACAAGTAGTGTGTATGTTATAGATGTTAACAGAGAAAAATATTTTATTGTACAGTAGGCGACATGTTGTGTAATAGGTCTTGTTAAGTATAAATCTGTAGCAGGAATTAGACCGGTACTTCTGATGTGTTTACGTTTGTGTGAAACTTTGTATTTTAGCTTTTCTTGCTGAGAATTGTTTTGCATTAAATGTGAAATATTCAATTTGTTGGAGACTGTAAGGAACATTTATTTGACATCTCTGTGTTTGAATCTAAAGATTTGAAGTACTGGAATACCAACTGTTTACCACTGGAATATCTAGAATCACACTAGTGCAAGTAGATACCAAAGATGGCTGCACATTTCTGTGGTGCTTATTTTTCTAAAACTGACGTAATGGGAATAAATTTGTATTTTAAGTACCTGATGTGTAACATAACTATAAATTAGTAAGATATCATTGTAAACACCAATACCAATTTTGCTAACCTCCCCATGTAACTTAATGTACAGTATAACAATACCAGTTCATATTATGTAACCATTTTGTAATATTATTTAAGTACAATTTTAAAAAGAGATTTTATTAACTGTATATAAAATCTGTAGAGTAGATGTATGAAGTAGCACCAAGTGCACACAGGTTTAAGGAGAATGTTAATGTATGTTGCTCTTCATGTTGCATGTTTTCAAACTGTTGGATATTTTGTGAAATTGATTTTAGTTGTTTTAACTACATTCCATACCATATTGTAAGTTCAGGGATGATCAGATTGTGCATTAATATCCTGTAAACAGGCAGAAATGTATAGTTTTGTGATTTTATTGTTATTGTACATAAATGATTGTCTTATGAGCTCAATAAATGTACATATGCATAATTTCATGCCTTCATGTTCTGTGGGTTTTGCCCCACTTGCTACCCATATCAGCAACTCAGATATTAAAGCAAAGTACATGTGCAACAAATATGCACATTCCATTCATTCATGTCAAGATCTGTCTTGAAGCAGGTCCGTAGCCTCCTCCAAAGTGAGTTCTTTAGACAGTGTGATCTGGTGCTTCCACTTTCAATTTCCATTATCTTCCCTATTCCTTAAGAAATCCAGTAGCAGCTTATGTCTTCTTCCTCTTGGCTTCTTGGCCCTTATATCTTTTCTTCAGTAAAGTCTTTTAGAAAGGAGTTTCTATACAAATTGTGACCAGTCCAATTAGCTTTCATTTGTTCTGTTGTATGTAGAATGTTCCTTTTTTTTTTCCTTCACTGTATTTAATATTCCTTCATTTTTCACATGATTGGTCCAACTGCTGTTCTCCATTTTTCCTACAGCATGGCCTTACAAAGCATCCAGCTTATTTCTGCTTTATTTTCCAAAGTGTCCAAGTTTCAGCACTGTGGCAGGGCTATGTGCATACCTTCAAAGTGTGGGCAGTTTTTTTTAGTAGCCCAGTGCATTGGTGTGCAGACTTTTTGTATAATTCCTTTAACATCCTTTTAAGGTGACCCACCCTTTTCTACAGATTTGTATTACTTTTGGTTTTCCTGTTAATTGGTGATAGTTGAGAGCACTCCAAAATATAACTTTAACTAAGAAAGCTTGTGTCAATTTTGCACCTTATTTCCAATGTTGAACCTTCTATGCAATAAATGTTGGAAATTATTCAGAATAAACTATCAAAGCATACACTGATTTAACAGCAATCTTTGCTCTATTGATTGAACATGTTTTGATCTTTCGATGTCCATCATTGTGGAGCTGGTAAATGAGTGTGCATGTGTGAGAAATTATAAAATTTTTCTTGATTTTCAGTGTTGTGCAATACGTTAAAGGGCTGTTGGGTAATGAGCAACATTGTATAATTAATGCCTCAGTCTGAATTTATTGCACAAAGTACATGGTGGACAATGAATTTATTCAGACTTGCTGGAAGCATTTATAGTATTCAGATTTTCTACAATCTTCCTGCAGTCGCAAGGTCATATATAACTGGCATAGTGGATACCACATCATGCATGCCATGAAGGCATATGGGAGAACAGAGGTATTCCATTCCATATATGGCACTACAGCCCCTTCTGGGTCCTGGCCTCCCTCAGAAAACACCTCCATACTTCTCTGTCTTCTGTCCTTCTCCTCTGTCCTCTTATTCCTAGGATCTGTGTTGTGTCCTTCCAGATGACATCCTCCCATCTTGTTCTTGGTTTTCCTACTGGTCTTGTATTAAGAAATTTCCCATTAAGAACCTTTTATGGGATTGTTGCATCTTCCGTACGTATATGACCTGCCTGTTGTAGTCTTCTAATTTCAGTATCTTTCATGATATTTAGATCTTTGTGGAAATTGTAAATTTCACTACTGAGTAGAGGGATTGCTCCACACATTCTTGTCCTCAGCACTAGGTGGAGGTGAGTGGTCAGCTTTGCACTCCACCTACTTTAACCCCCTGAGAAAAGATTACCCTGTACCCCCAGAATTGGTCTCCACACTTAAGTGAAGAAGAAAATCTCTTGCCTGTGCAGGAAATCAAAACGTGATTCATCATCAATGGCATAGCCCATAGTCTAGTCACTAACCCAGCTCACTTTGCAACGTAATACAAACTGTTTCTATCATCAGTGCCAACATACATCATCACCATCTTCAAAGTTATGTAATTCTTTCTTCAAAAAGATTTCCCATTTTAGTGTATATGTTTGCAACATGTTTACAGAATGTATTAATACCCTTCTGAGGTGATCAGAAAATACCACTGAGAGTTTGTTTTCAGTAGAAATTTTAAGGGTTTTTTTTTTCTCTCCCTTTAATTTTTCCCACATGCAGCACACCTATGACGTTCATGACAACTGGTGGACATGCAGATGGACATTTTTCCCAAAGGTATTTTGTCTGCTATTTCTGCACTGGTAATAAAACCTCAAAATCAAAGCAGTTAGCAGGGAATTTGTAAAAATCTCCATTCAAAAAGATATTCTTTTCTAATAAAGCCTTTCTGATCAGGCTTTTGCAGCCTTTTATTTTATTTTCATTATTACTATTTATAGCAGTATTGTCTTATTTGCTGTAGGCATGATCTGTGGCAATTTACTCTGAGAGCATGCTACATTTAAGTCACTCTGGAATATGCAAACATATCATCATAGCCATAAACTCCAACCCAGGAAGTTAGTTTTATCAAGGAAATTCCATGATCACTGCCAGCAGTAACAGAACCAACACAAATGAGGCAATTTAAACACACCAAACTTTCCATTCCAATTACAGTATATAGTCAAAAACCTTTCTAACATGACATCATTGAATATTTACAGATCAGATTTGACTCATCAAATAGTCCAGTATACAAACCAAATGATATGTGAAAGAAGCTGATATTGAAACAATCCTTAGATTAAGAAAAGATAGCTTTGCACATCTGAAAATTTGGTCAACTGCTAGTCTGCTACACTACTGTGAAGTTAGTGTTGCAGAACAAGAAGAATGCCAACATATGTGGTAAATTTATATTAAAATGATCAATTCAAATAGTGCTTCTGTGGTCAAAAAAACCAAAGACAGTATCCAGTGAAAAACATGGAAAAAATAATTTTGAATGCACAGCTACTTGATGACAAAATCAGATTACCTTGAGAAGGGTTTTGTTTACCTTATCTGTAATTTACGTAACTGGTCTGTTTGCTTTACACACACAAAAAAAGGGTGTAAATGATGTTTGGCAGACATTCTTCTAGAATTGGACTGAAGTAGGAGTTTTGCGTACATGGTATGCAATGGACATACATTGCCCACTGGTCAGAAAATTGGGTACTGAGGCTTGTCATTGCAAACAATTATTTTTGCTAATCTGGAAATCGAACTGCTGACCTAACCAACATATCTTATGGCGTCTGTAAGAAAGTTGTTTCAGTATTGGTGGAACACCTAGGTCAAACTTTTGGTAAAGTTTAATTACTGTTTGTCTGGGGTATAAATTTAGCACATACTAGAAAGGTATTTTGCTTCATACAGGATTGGATTACTGTATTTTTTTTGTGACATTATTTAAAGGAATATATACGAAGTGAACACTATGAAGTAGGCAGAAACTGAATTCATTACAATTGATACTTGTACACCCAAATTCCTGCCCTTTGTCATTCCTAGATATAGTCAGGCTAGTAAACATAATATGTAATTTGGTGAGAACCTGGACGTCTTCAAAACTGAATTATGCATCGTATTAATACATAAACTATAATTGAAACAGTACATTTTAGCTTAGCACAAGAGTACATACTTATTTTGAATCAAACACATTAAGTCTGAGAGTGAAGACAATAACGTTTATTATTGTGGATTGGCAATAGGACACTGTTTTTGAGAGGGACTACGATTTTTGCTGTAGAAGGAAGGTCCACGAACTTCTGACACTATGTAGTGTTTAGTAGTGGTAACTTTGTTAGTATATATATTTTTTTAAAAAAAGAAGACTTCATGTACAAGGGAAGCTAACGAAAAGGTAACTATTTTGATTCAGTGTCTTATTTTATTCGGAGAAATTACTAGTTGGCAAGCAATTACACACCCGCCATTTGCAGAAAATTTTGTGTACGAGCCGTTAGGTTTGAAACGTTTATTTGTTTCAAAACTGACAGTAAAACACTGTTTTTGGTTAGTAATTGTATAGTCTGGGCATTATAATGTTACAACAAACCCTTAAAATGTGCGTCAGTGCTTACTGAGCCCAGATTTTAGTTATTTGTACAATGGGTGCAAGCGATATCGTAGGTTGGCAGGGGAAACATGTCAGTTTGAGAAGTATCTTACTCAGTGCAAGACATGGTTAGAGCACTTAGAATTTGCGGTGTAGTGGTGATGTAATTGCACTATCATGGTAAGGAATTATGGTATAACATTTCTTTCCCAAATTTGTGAGGTTAAAGACTGTCACTCTGTCTTATGTAGATCATGGGGAACAAGCTCTAGTATGAAGATGGTACACGTATAGAATAGTCGACAGTGTTCTATTCTTACGTTAAAAAGTTCTGATTTCAGTATGGATTCTTCTTGTCATGGCGAGATCAGTAGTTTGGTATCCAATTCTATGGACATATCAGAACCACTGGGGTCTGTCACACACAACCAGGAAGTTAATGGCACCAGTACCAGCCTGCAAATACGATCAAGTGCAAGAGTATCCAAAAAAATGCGACTTGACTCTATTGGCACACCGGTAACATCAGTAGTTCCTGATAAGAAAGGTGCTCCTCAGTGTTCTTCATAATTCTGCATTATAAAGCGGTTGACAGGTTGAGGTTATATGCAACACATTCACTAATTCTTTGTCATATACCTTTGATAGTTGATTGCAGCAGGAAGCATACTTAAATTGAAATGTTACTTTTTTTTTTTTTGTATTTTCCTTTCATTTAATTGTGATTCACTTGTTACCATGTGACCAGCAAATGCAAACACTTTGTTAGAACTACAGTAATGTTGTAATACACAAACTCCCACGTGTTTCAGTCCTTACTGGCCCATCATCATGGAGTGCGCAGTTGTATAAAACAATTGTCCAACCCTTGTATTATTCCCAGTGTGTAGAATTGTCGCAAGTTCGCCATTGTATGCGTATAGAGATGGATATGTGCACAGTACCTGGAGTAGCCTGTAGGTTTGAGTGTATTAACGATCTTGCGACAGTTCTAGACACTGGAAATGATGGAAGGGCTGGATGATTGTTTTACACAACTGTGCACTTCCTGATGATGGGCCATTAAGGTCCAAAACATGTAGGAGTTTTCGTGTTAAAACATTATTGTAGTTTTAACAAAGTGTGTGCAATTGTTGGTCACATTGTAACAATTGAATTGTTACATTTATATGTGCCATTAAATATTTTATTGATGGGAATACCCTTATAATTTCAAACTTTACATGACATCAGTTGCTGAAAATGCATGATGTCTTACTAAGGCAGTGGATTTTTTTCAGTATCTTGGCATAGGATTTGTACTGTACTGTAAGTGTAACAAATATTGAAGCCCACAGTATGGGACATGCTCAGGTACAGATTTTATATTTCCATCAAAGTCACTGAGTATATACCCATCTAAAGTTAAGTTGGGTTTCATAATCATGGTTTGAGTTGCATATGAAAATTCTCTTGTTTTCTACGTTCACTCTTCCCGTATTGCACTGTATGTTTCCATTGAATACAATAGTTCAATGATGTTGCGTATGTCACAAACTTATGCAGTATGTTATGGCAGTAACTTCCATCTTCAGGTGTGTATTTGCTTTGTCTGAAACTCTTACAAAAGTCTATATCTCTCATCAGTTAAATAAGATTTTTACAACAAATATTAGGGTTAAATAGTTAAAATATCAGGTCATTTTTGTGATGTTTTCATCCATGGTGTTTTTGTAGCTTCTTATGACTTTCATATGTCATTTATTGAGGTTTAGTTTTTGTGTAGAGGTGAACCATATTAATCACATTGTTGTACGCTGATGGCCATTAATGTAAATATTCCATTTAATTTAAATATGTTGCTTTAAGTTACTGTGATTTGAACTCGATCAAAAGTGAAACAGTGTTATGTTTTTGCCTACAGAACTAACAAAGGTTGATGAAAAATCTGAAAAACTTGAGAAACTTGATAAACCCGAGAAGGCTGATGCTAAACAAAATGAGGCAAAACCAAAGAAAAGAACTTGGGAGCTGTGGTCACAGGATGATAAGAATACGTTTTTTGAAGCTCTAAATGAATATGGTAAAGATTTTGATGCAATCCAGAATCATTTTGCAACTAAGGCAAGAAAGAAGGGAATGATAGTTGAGCACCTGATAAAGAACAAGGATCAGGTGCGCCACTTTTACTACCGGACATGGCACAAGATCTCAAAGCATCTCAAGTTCTCAGATGGTAAGCTGTTGCTTTCTTATACTGTAATACAATAAGCTTGCAGTCTTGCCTAATGTCAGTACTGTTTCCTGAAGTGAATTTTAGTCTGTCTGTTTTGTTCTTTGTTGAAATTTGTCACCTGCATGTTCTGAATTTAACTCTACTGCATCTTTGCATCAGATGCCAAATAGTGATTACACATGCAAATGAGTGTGCGTGCATATGCACACTCACACACACACATACACACAGTAGAGATGCTAACTTTTACATTTCAGCATCAAGTGTTACACATTCATATTTGAAAGATACTTGTGTAATCTGTACCATGAACAACACACAGAATGTCATGGTTGAGTGCATAGGGAGGTTGCAAGTTCAAACTTTGGTCTGGAGACCAGCTATCCGAACTGATTTTCAACTTTTTTTTTTTCCCCCCAGTCCCCACCACAACAGATTCCGGGAAGATACCTCAAATTAAACCATGACTGCTTCCTTCCACATCCTTTATAATTAGTTACTCATTGTCCTGCAATTCAGTGCTCTGTTGTCTGACCTATAGGCTGTTTCATTAATAAAGCATGAATGAATGAATGAATAAATAAATGGTTAAATAAGTAAATAAAATATAACAGGCCAATCTTTGTACGTCACACTTTCTCTTATTCATGGAAGATTTACTGTGGTGCTGTTCTTCCACTAATTCTCATTTATGCTGGCATATACAAGAAGCCAGATCTGCCCATCATGTGACATGGAATTTATTTCAATTTTCCTCACAATTTTTAGAACTAGTTGCCCTCATGTATTAATTATGTCTGGGAAAGGGTGACGTATGTGCTGATGGACAGTCTAAGGATAGAGGGAAAAGGAATGTGAATACCCTCTGAGAGAAAGTGGAGGTAAACACAGCCCCTGCAGATGACAAGAGATTGCTGTCAATAAAGTTTGTGAATTTTTGCAAATGAGCCTGCTGCCTCTTTCATCAGGGTCACTCTTTACCATTTGAGATGGCAATATCCCAGAGTGCTTAATTCTTTATTTTGCTCTTTACTTATGTGATAGACTGATTGGGTCCCTGTCCAGTGGGTACTGGCAGATCTTTTCTCGGGGTAAACTGGTCAGCAAAAAGGCCAGGGCTCTTCATGGGACATGGCGCCAGTCCAGTACCTTTTGACATGTACTGCTGCTGCTGCTGCAACTACTTTTTTGTGTATTTATAGTGGTGGTGGTTGTGGTGGTGGTGGTGATGATGGTGGTGGTAGTGGTAGTAGCCACAGCAGCAGCAGCGGTATGATGTATGATAGTACTTACATAGCATTCTTATAGATACTGAACATCTTGGTTCTTCACTTTTATTGGCTGACTAATGCACTCAATTGTATAAAACTCAAAGGTTAGAATCTATGTTGTATCAGTTTTAAAATACAATTAAAAATCACTCCGACATGTTTCGGATCATTTGTGATCCATCATCGGGGAGTGTTGAACGTGCTTGACTGAAATTACTTGTGATAGTCAAGCACATTCAACACTCCCTGATGATGGATCGCAAATGATCCGAAACTTGTCGGAGTGATTTTTAATTGTCTTTTAAAATTGATACAATGTAGATTTTAACCTTTGAGGTTTATACAGTTGAGTGCATTAGTCGGCCAATGAAAGTGATTGACTTTAAAAATGCACGGTGAAAACCTGAAATTAATGTTTGTTCTTGTTTTGCAGGTCTGAAAAATGCTGCAAGAGAGCTGTATGGTCTTGTGAATTATGGTGAGATTCGCAAGAAGGTTGGTTTTTGTACTGAGAAAATCATGTGTATGAAGCTTAATGAGCTAGTTTACAAGGGCACAATACAGATTCGAGTAAAAGGAAAGACTCTACGTATTAAGACTCCTATCTGCAGGGCACTTCGCAAGCTAAACCGGCTACAGGGTATGTACAACTATGAATTTGCATTGAATGAAATATACTGCATTTTCTGACATAATGTTATAAGTCTTGAGTTTCTATATGCATAACAGTAGAAGTATTTGTTTAGTGATCTTGTATCACAGAACCCATTGCTTGTGCTGTACAAAGTTTGGAGTATATAGAATTTTCATACTGTTAATGTTGTGAGCATTTCTGAGTATATAGAAGTGGTTTTAAGAAGCTTGAAATTTGTGATGTAGTAAAGAATGCTCGTTATTTTTTATGTCCAGCTAGATATGAGTGATATGTTGATGATGTCGATTTGATTGATTGATTGATTGATTGCATGTGGGTACGGGACCTCACGGCCCCGATGCACCTAGGCCTTTAAAACGGGCCCTTTGTGCCCCATATCAAAATCA
>JGI20166J26741_11519807_pt1 | contig 12491 bp, 7 predicted proteins | sample TergutCu122P5_FD_26741 | JGI IMG/M metagenome (IMG submission 26741) | reverse complement strand
CCGCTATTGCTACTACGTCTTTTAATTCTCTAACCTGTACCGGGGTAAGTTTACTGTTTGCCGTATCATGGCACTGCTCGCAGTGGTTATCCTGGCCCCAGGCCCAAACGGTACCGTCGGACTTTAAAGCTATGGTTCTGTGAGCGCCTACCGCGATGTCGGTGGCGCCGGTTAATCCGCTGACCTGTACCGGGGTAGTGCGGTCAATGGTTGTACCGTCCCCCAATTGGCCGTGATCGTTTAAGCCCCAGGCCCAGATTGTGCCGTCTGGTTTTAAGGCTGCGGTATGCGCTTCACCGGCGGCAATAGCAAGGATACCGGTTAATGCTTTGATCTGAACCGGAGTAGCTTGGTTCAGCGTTAAACCATCGCCCAGGATGCCGTAATTGTTATTGCCCCAAGCCCAGACCGTACCGTCGGACTGTAACGCAAAGGTGTTATACTCGCCTGCTGTTACCGAGGTGATGTCGGTTAACCCTTTGATCTGTGCCGGGATGGATTGATTGGCGCTTGTGCCATTACCCAGCTGGCCGTAATCATTGCGGCCCCAAGTCCAGACTGTGCCGTCTGATTTTAAGGCTACGCTGTGAAAGGGACTTGCCGCTACGGCGACTATGTTGGTTAAGTCGCTGACTTGGACCATGGTGGACCGGCTTGTGGTCGTCCCGTCTCCTAACTGGCCATAATCGTTATTGCCGCAAGCCCAGACGGTACCGTCTGGTTTTAACCAGATGGTAGTGGGGCCGGTGGCTGTTTTGGTTTCCGGGTAGTATTGCAAGCTGATGCGGTTACCAAACCGGTCGGTGATGCTGGTCAGGTTGCCGTTAGCGTCAAAGGCCTCTTTTCTGCCGTCGGCGTAGTTCAGGGTTAGGGCGCCGTTGTTGTTGGTAACGGTGATATCGCTGAGTTTATAGTTTTGTAATACGCCGTTGGCGTATTGATAGGTGCTGCCGTCGGTAAACCGGAAATAAGTCAGGTCACCCATGCGGAGCTGTCTGGTAAAGTTCATGGACCAACCGTGTCCTAATGATTTGACGGGCCACGGGGACAGTTCGTCGCCGCCCATCAGGGAGTCGCTTTCGGCTGCGTTGTAGACCATGGTGAGGTCCAGGTCCAGGCTATTTCTGCCTGGTAAATAGGCGATTTTTTCTTCATGCCTCAGGCTGCCGTTATTTAAGCTGACGGTGTCGTTAATGCCTGTTTTGTACGTATATGGCGCGTTTGGCGCAGATGCTCTTTGATTGTTGTTGATAGTCAATTTATTTCCCTCCTGATAATTTGTTTTTTTAGTTCTGTTGTTTACACGATTAGCAGGAGGGGTTACACTGATTAGGTAACCGATTTTCCCTGCTAACCGGTAGGGGATGATTAGCTGTCCCGGAGCAGTACTTACTTGGCGGCGGGCTGGTCCGGGTCTACATAATGTTTAGACGACGGGCGCGTAGGTGTTTGACTCAAGCTGAGCTCAGCTATTCCTGTTTCTGTGGCTATGAATTGGAGTAAGGTAACATAGCCATGCCAATGCTCTCCGGCTGGTATTTGCCTGGTACATTTGAAGCGCACTTCACCCGGGAAGAATCCGTCGATTTGCAAGTTTGCGGCAGGATAGCTGCCTGGTTTGGTTGCTTGCTGTCCAGGCAGATGGGCGATAAAGTTTTCCAGCCGCAGCTTGTCCGCATTGTATTCGACTGTTAAAGGCACTTGGTCTGTGTCCCCAAGGTTTTTACCTGCTATGGGCACCCAGTAACGGGTTCCTTTGGTAACTGGCCATTGGGTTCTGTCCTGGCGGTAAAAGGTAAACTGCCATACCGCGTAGAGAGTGGTGTTGGCGTTGGCCGTAAATATCCCGCCCGGGCTATAGACAGGAACGGTAGCGTCGGATGCGGTTGCCCAACCCAGAAATATATGGCCCGTTCTCGTCGGTATGTGATGGGTTAGGGTTAGCGCCGCGCCGGTTGCTTTGGTCTGGGCAGCCGGTGCATCTGTGCCGCCATTGGCGTTATAGCTGATGATATGGTTAATTTTCATTGGGCGGCTGGTCAGAAACGCCGATTCCGAACCGTCGGCAGTATAGGCTTTAACACGATAGACGGCTGTTTGAGCGCCAGTTGCGATGTGGTCTATGGCGCTGGGGTGCAGTAGGCAGTGATCAAGCTGCCACCAGGTCTTGGGGTGCTCATCTATCTGATGCCAGGTTAAGGGTTTGTGATCTAGCTCCGCCCAGGTTCTGTCTTGCATCTCCAGAGTCGTCCAGGTGTGCTCTCCGGCCTCCTTCCCGTGGAATTGGCGTTCTAAAATGTATCCACTGGCGTTATCCACCAGGTCACAGGATATCCTGGCCGCTGCCCCTGCATATAAATCAGGGATGTGCAGAAACGCCGGTGCTGCTGGGTTTGACATTTAATGACCTCCTTTGGCCAATATTTTTTACTATGGCAGTATCGTTATCTGGCGCATGGTGCTTGCATGAGACTGACTATAAGTTACAGTGCGCTAAGTTTACTTATCATTTAGTGCATATAATCGCCTCCTTTGCTTGATTTGAAATATCTTCATGGCTCTAGCCCTGCAATTGCCTGTGGGCTTTGTCCATCAAGGCCTTAATATTAGACTTGCTGGGCGTCACGCTCCCGGTCAGTACGCCGAGCCAATAGGCCCGGTCAGTAATGATTCCATCCGCTAAAGCGTTATCCGCGGTTATTTCTGCCGGTGCTTTTGTGGTTGGCTTCTCCATAGCTTTTTTAACGTCGGCCCGGAAAGTATCCATCGATTGGCCATGTTTGGAAAACCAGTGGAGGACATCGGCGTGATTACTCGTTATACCAAGGGTATAGCCTTCGCTATGGCAAATAAGATAAGGTTTCTCCGGCTTGATGCCGTAGGTCTGGCACAACATGACGCAAAGTTCCACCGCCTCTTGGTATACCTTGGCAAAGTATACGGAATCGGTCAGACCATCTTCGGCGATCTCAAACCCGATATGCGTATCATTGCCGCTGCCTTTGGGCCCGCTGCCGCAGTGCCAACCACGCATGTCCCAAGGCAGCGTTTGGTAAGTGGCTACCGTACCATCGGCCAGTTTACCGATAAAAGCATGCACACAAACTTCTTGTCCGGCCGCCATGGCTTGGTTCCAGTCATTCCCGTTAGTGTTTTTGCCCAGTAAGCCGTCATCCGGCTGGATGTAGCGCTTTAAATAAGGATTATCGGCGCCGGTTGAATGCAACATCACGCCTTGAGGCATGATCTTCTTACCGGCGATATAGCAGTTGTTTTTGGTTAAAAGTTGCTTGTGTAGGCTCATTTTGTTACGTTCCTTTCTCTCCCTGGCCGTTAAATAACAATTGGCTTGTCCGGGACCACAGGTAAAATAATTATTTTTTCTCCTGATCCTCCGGATCTTTAAAGTCAATATTTACTTTCCCTAATAGCGGCGGGAGCAAATTCAAGATCTTTGGGCCCACCCAGCCAGCGGTACCGGCCAGCAGCCACATTAAATATTGGCTCTCTGTATGGATCTCTTTGGCCAGCAGGAACATCATGCTGCCAATAAAGGCGGCGACGAAGAGCTCACTGAACATCCGCGATAAGGTTACGGTGCGGTCGTCTTTCACATTCAGCATTCTGGCCATGCCGCCCAGGGTGGCTAAAAGAACGGAGATAATTACTTCCAAGATCTCATTTAATCGCATTGACTAATCTCCCCCCTGGCGGTAAAAACTGATTGTTATCGTTGTTTCTCTCATCTTCATAAAGCTACTCCTTCCGTTTAAATCTCAAAGTTTTCTCCAACCAAGTTAATGTTTTGGGGCCGTTTTAACTGCAGCTAAGGTCAGGCGTATTTCTTAGGCCTAATGTTACCAGAAGTAAATACTGCATTTCAATGTCTTTTTGCTGCAACTTTAAGTTATTTACTGCATTTCGCAGTCAATGGTCTCTGCTCCGGCTTTTGCTAACTAAATTTAATCCATTATGAAATTTTGCCAACCTCATATTTAGGTTATTTTAATCATAACCCTTGCTTTAACCGTGAGTTGGAGTTATAATTGAACAAGGAAGGAGGAGCCCTCCAATGATTGTAAACGCACAGGCCAATGAGTATGTTCAATTTGGCAAACGACTGCAAAAATTAAGGGACGCACAGGGTTTATCTCAAAAAGCGCTGGCTGAAAAATTTGGTATGGCTCAGCAAACTTACCAGGGTTATGAGTCCGGCAACCGTAAAGTGACTTTGCAGCTGCTGCAGCAGTTTGCCGATTATTTTAATGTAAGTATTGATTACTTGGCCGGAAAGACCGGTGACTTCCAATATACAGAAGCAACCGAGCCACCAATATTGACCATCCCAGATGTTTTTAAGGATGTGTCAGTGGCTTTTCACCAGGGTGATTTTGAGGATTTAAGTCAGGAAGAGGTTGACAAATTGGCTGAGTTTGCCCGATTCATCAAGTCGCAACGGGGGGGATGAGCTTTGCGTTTATCAAAACTGGAGCAATTGTATGACGATGCCTATAAGTCTGACATTCATATTTATGATTATCATTTTAGTAATAGCAAAAAAGCGTCATGTGTGTGCTTGGCAGGCTATAAAACTATTACCTTGGACAAGCCTGCTATCAAGTCACAGTCAGAGGAGATTGTGTTGCTTGCCGAGGAAATAGGCCATTACGCAACAGGCAGCCTTTACTCTATCGGGGCTACTGCCAATTCCCCTTTGGCCAAGAGTAATCGGGATAGGTGTGAAGAACGGGCCCGGCGCTGGAAAATAGAAAAGCTGTTACCCTTTGAGGAAATGCAAAAGGCGCTGCAAAAAAGCCATTCCTGGTATGAATTGGCCGGTTATTTTGAATCACCCCAAGAGCTGGTAATGGAAGCGTATAAATATTACACTGAGGTGCGCGGTCTCAAATTTGATGTCAATAATGATTTAACTGAACCGCCGGCCCAGGCAGGCGGTCGTTCAAACAGCCAAACACCTCGTAGATTATCTTCAAAGCGGCCCAGCCGGTAATATCCGAGTGATCCAGGCCGGGAGACACCTCCACTATGTCCATGGCTTTTACCGGCAGGTTGGCCACGACAAGTTTAACCAGTTCCATCAGTTCCCGGCTGGTCAGACCGGCCGGTTCTGGCACGCCGGTGCCAGGCGCGTAAGCGGGATCCAGCACGTCGATATCCAAAGTAAAATAAAGGGCTTCATAATGGCGGTAATGAGCTTCCAGAACTCGCCAGGCGGCGTCGATACCGGAACGGTACAGCTCGTGGGCGGTAATAACTTTGATTTCCGGATGCCGGCGCAAAAAAGCCACTTCTTCCTCTTCGTAAGAGCGAATTCCCAGCATAAAAAGATCCCCCGGCGTGATTACATCATCCAGGCTCCGGCGTTCGGTGCAGGCATGAGACCAGCGGTGGCCGTCATAAGAGTCGCAAAGATCGCAGTGGGCGTCAAAATGAATAATGCCGGTTTTGCCGCCAGGCCCTTGGCCGGCGTTCCCGGCGTTGTACCGGCCGAAGGCCTTATGCAAGGGAATGGTCACCGAGTGATCCCCGCCCAGAAACAGGCAGAACTTACCCCCGGTCATCAGCTCATAAGCCTTGTCTTCCACCGTTTTAAAGTACCGCTCCCAGTTCAGGTCCAGCGGTACGTCGCCGGCGTCAAAAACCTTAAGCCGGTCCATAATAGCGCCTGTTTCCGTGGTGGCCGGCTGATAGCGGGAAAGACGCCTAATCCTTTCCGGCGCCTCGCAGGCCCCCCGGCCGCCGCTCACCGACAAATCAAAAGGTACGCCCATAATCAGTACCCGGGCTTCATCCCGCTTGTCCGTCAGCAGTTCGCCCCAAGGACGGGAATTAATCAAACTTCCGTTCACCTCATTACATGCTATTAATTTTTTAAAATCCCATTGCGTTTAAGCGTACGTTTAAGCGCCTGAAAGTCGCAAAATATACGTCAAATGCTATTAAATAATAGCGCCAATATAGCCATAAATCAAGTGAAATTCAAAATCAACCCGCCGATTATGGCCGGTAACGTTACTGGTCAGACCCTGTGTTTGTTAGTGCTCATAACCCAGGCACGCAAATAGAATTATAACAGTAATTTTTTTGTAAAACTTGCTAATTCATCAATAGTCCGGTTATAATAAAATAATAATTTCGATTTAACGGGGGCGTTTCCGATATATATAAACCGTGCTTTAGAAAATAGAATCCGGCAAGCGAGCGAACAGTTCCGCGCCTTGATCGTCACCGGTTCCCGGCAGGTGGGTAAGACTACCCTGCTTAAACACTTGGCCGAGAAAGAGCGCGAGTACGTTACCCTTGACGACCCGGTAGAGCGGGAAGCGGCGGTAAGGGAACCGGCCCTGTTTTTGGAACGCCACCAGCCTCCGGTCATTATTGATGAAATCCAATACGCTCCCAATCTTCTTCCCTACATCAAAATGTATGTTGATACCCACCAGCATCGTGGAGACTTCTGGCTAACTGGTTCACAAAAATTCCATCTGATGAAAGACGTATCCGAAAGCCTGGCCGGACGGATTGCGGTCATAGAAATGTACGGGCTATCGCAAAGCGAGATTGAGAACGTCGCAAGCGAACCATTTGTCTGTGATCATCAAGTGATGTTAGAGCGTTTTAAGCAACGTAAGCCCCAGGGTCTAAATGCTATCTATGAGCGGATCTACAAAGGTTCCATGCCATTCGCTTACTTAGGGGCATTTAATCGGGATGAGTTTTACTCTGGTTATGTCAATACCTATTTGGAAAGAGATATTAAGTCTCTCGCCCAGGTAGCGGATGAGCTTGACTTCTTCCGCTTTATGACCGCCTGCGCCGCCCGCACCAGCGAGATGGTGAACTTCGCCGACTTGGCCAAAGACGTTGGCATCAGCGCGCCTACCGCCAAGAAATGGCTGTCGGTTTTAGTGTCCAGCGGTATTGTGACCCTTATTCAGCCTTACTTCAACAATACTCTGAAAAGAGCGGTCAAGTCGCCTAATATGTATTTCATGGATACCGGGCTGGCGGTTTATCTCACCCGTTGGGACAGTCCGAAAACCTTGGAAGCCTCCGCTATGTCGGGAAAGATATTTGAAACCTATGTTGTCAGCGAGTTATTAAAGTCCTATCACAACGCAGGTAAACAGCCCCCCGTCTATTATTACCGGGATACGGACGGCAAAGAAATAGACATTGTTTTGGAGTATGACGGTACAGTATATCCGATCGAAATTAAAAAGACCGGGAACCCAGGTAAGGATGCGATTAAAAACTTTGCCGTTTTACAGAACGCCGGTAAGCCAGTAGGGGAAGGAGCGGTAGTTTGTCTGTATAATAATGTTCTGCCCATTAACCAAAAGAACTGGATCATCCCGGCGTGGTTGATTTAATTCTTTAATTTGATTCTACATCAACAGCCCCGGGAAAGGTTATCTTGCACACCTTTCCCGGGGCTGCGTCAATTAAATCGTTTTTCGCTATTCCTGCTGCGGTTATTCCTTATTCCCCAGCTCCATGAACTTACTCAGCATCGCCGCTACCTCGGCTCTTGTCGCCGTTCCCCTGGGCTGCAAAGTGCCGTCCGGGTAGCCGCTGATCATGCCCGCCCGGAAAGACGCTTTGATCGCTTCCTTAGCGTAGCCGCCAATGGCGGCTTGGTCCGGGAAGTCGCTGTATTCCTTGGTTTCAGGTAATGTCCAGTCCTTAAAGCCGGCGTAACGGTACAAGATAACCGTTAAATCCTGCCGGGAGATATTATCGCCCGGGCCATACTTGTTTTTGCTGTAACCAAGCACAATCCCGTTGGCCGCCGCCCACTTCACCGCATCGGTATACCACTGTCCCTGCGGAACGTCGCTAAAGGGATTGGCCAGGCCGGACACGTCCGGCGAACCGGCCAAACGGTATAGAACGGTCACGATCATCCCCCTGGTTGTGCTCATGCCGGGGCTGAAGAGCATCGGCGCCGCGCTTGTGCCGGACATCAAACCTTTGCTGTAGGCATCCCCCACAGCGTTGTAGAACCAGTCCGACGCTTGCACATCAGCGAAGGGATTTACCCAAGGCTGCGGAGGCTGCGGCGGCGCTGACGGCGAAGAATCCGTCACTGTGACTGTCAGTTTCGGGTTCGTACCGCCGCGCATGGCAAAGGTGATTATTTGCTCCCCTTTAGCCAGGCTAGACAGGTACTCAGCCTTAATGGTATATTGATTGCCGCTGACAGTGTAATCCTTGCCCTTCACCAGCGTGTAATCCCCGTTTTTCAAATCCACAACCGAGGACCCGTTTGCCGTCAAGGTCACCGTTATATCACTGTGGTTCGCACCGGTTGGGTTCTTGTCAAAAGACGCCGCGCTCTGGCTCAAAGTGGCCTTCGCCTGAGCATAGCCGGTCGAACCGCCGCCGCCAGTTGAACCACCGCCGCTGCCGACGGTAACCGTACAGCCGGCCGTAAATCCCCCGTCTTCCGTGGTAGCGGTGATCACCGCCGTGCCGGCGGCAAGGCCGGTGACCAGACCGTCTTGATTGACCGTGGCCACGGCATTATTGCTGCTGCTCCAGGAGACATTCTTATTCAAAGCGTCCGCCGGGGAAACAACCGCGCTGAGCGCCACATTGCCGTTTACCGCTATGGCAGCGGCGCTCTGATTCAGGCTCACTCCCGTAACCGATACGTTAACCACATTGATGGTCAGCGCAGGAGATGTAAAGACAGTCCCGCTGCTGTTGGCAATCGAGACTTTAACCTGGGCGGCGCCGGGCGCCGCGCCGGTAATCACCCCGGTGGCCTGATCAAGGCTGATGCTGCCTGCATTTCCCGTTACCGTGTAGGTCAGCGCGCTGCCGTAGACGTCGTAGGTCGTGCCGCCCCGGAGGGACACCGTCCCGCCCACGTTAATGGCCTCGCCTTGTTTGAGGGTGATCGCGCCGCCGGGCTTAACGCTGATCGACGTAATGTCAGCCGCGAATACTGAAGCTGGCACAATCCGCACGTTGGCCGTCTCAGAATTGCCTAAAACATCCTGGCTGCCAACGGTAACCAGCTCCGAGGCGCCGGACGCGGACTGACTCCCGGGCAAAGTGCCAGTGAGGGCAAAGCTTCCCTCTAAGTCAGCTTGAGTGGAGGGCGCGTTGTTCATGTACAGCGAAACTGTCGCTCCCGGGCTGGTGGAGCCAGTCACGGTGAAGTTGCCGCTGTCGTCGGCGATGATTACCCCATCTTCGTTGGTGTCAATAAACAAGGGCGGCGCTACATTATCGTAATAAGCGTTGTAATAGAAGTAGCTAATATCCCCGCCCGCGTTTACCGCCTTAATCACAACATATCTGGTCGCGTCGCCGCTGCCCAGAGGCATATCCAGCGAGAGCGCGCTTTCCGGCGCGGAGCTGTTGTAAATATCGGCGCCGTTTTCGGTCACGGTAAACGTACAGTCCTGATCGGCGGACAGGTTGAGCTGATAGCCCGACGAGGCATAGACCGACAGATTGCCCTGCTCGTCGGTTGAGGTGACGGCGTTGGCAAAGGACGCGGACACCTTGGCGTAGTTCGGTACGGGCAGGGCGACAAGCGAGCTCCGCGCCGGCGCGGCGGATATCGTCGATATAGACGAGCCGCTGTCCGCGCCGGTATACCGGTAGGGCGTAACTTCCAGCTGATAGCTCGCCCCGACAGGGAGGCCTGTAATGATTGCCTCTAGCTGACCGGATGAACCAGTGCCGTACATATCCGGAGTAATATTGTATACATACGGCGTCTGCGCGGTTTGGGCCGGATCGGATGCGTTCGGCGCCGTAGCCATAACCTGGCTGCCGCCCGCGTCGTAGGCTGTGATCTGATAGTACACGTCGTCATTTGCCGGCCTGTCCCAGGCGGCTTTCAGGGCGCCGCTTCCGGCGGCCGAGACGGTGAGATTGGTCACCGGCGCGGGTTGCAGCGGGTTCGTGTAAGACAGCGTCTGCGTCGCGTATTTGGTGCTGTCCGTCGTCGAGCCGCTCTGCATGACCTGGTTGCCGTCGCCGTCAAGGACAGGGTTGTTGTTCGCGTCCAGAACTGGCGTCGGCGCGCCGTATTCATTCAGGAATACCGCCGCGTGATAGTCCCCCGTCGGCATGTTTTTCGGGAAATCCGCCGGGTCAAGCGTAACTGTCCCGCTGGCCGTGCCGTCCCCGTTCGGGCTCAGCGGCTGGCCGCTGACGATCAAATAGAGGTCGTTGCCGCTGTTGGCGGCGGTGCCGTCGTTCTTGGTCAAATACACGTCCGCCGTGTACTGTTTGGTTGTATCCAAACCGTCCGCCGACCAGCTCACGCTATTGGAGCCGCTGTCCAACGAAGCCTGCGTAAGCTCCGGAATCGGCAGCGACTGGATAACGTCCCAGGTGAAAGCGGCGCCGGCGGTATTGACCAATCTCCAGGTGGCGTTTGGCGCGCCGGCCACGGAAAGGTTCAGCATAACGGAACTGCCGTTTGCATCGCTCTGGTCAACAGCGTTGACCCAGGTTGCGTTGAGCTCAGCGCCGGTGTACGGGTTGGCGTCCGTGGCGGGAGCAGAGCGCGGATAATATAAAATGTACGGTAGATAAGTCGTTCCGCCGTCGATCGAGTAAAATACCTGCAAATTGTCTCTCGGTATGTCTGTCGTAACAAACTCGTCGGCAGCGACCTGCCCGATATCGGCGGAGCCGGTTAACGCGGAACTTGCGGGGGCAATAAGGGAAGCGCCCCTTGGCCCGATAAGCCCGCCGCCGGTTGAACCGCTCCTGACGAGCCTCAGGTTATCCCCGATGGTCATTTCGCCGACATACTTGCCGCTGTCGTCATAAACCGGCTGCGTCGAAGCGAGGGATTGGCCCGGAACCGTCCCCAGCGGAGCAGATGTGTCTTTTAAGCTAACAGAGGGTTTTGTATCCGTCCATTTGAAAGTAACACTGACTTTGATTATCTTAATGATCTTACAGGAAGCTTTGATGCCATCTTTATCCACAGTGGCCTTCACGCTGCCGATTTTATACGGCCCATACGATTTGCCAAGAATTTTAAACTTCGGTATATTGAGTGACCCGTACAGATCGCCGGTGAAGATAAGACCGCCGTGGTTTTTCCGGTAACCGAACATAAGGCTGCCGCCGGCGTCGATAACGTCATAATCGCTCGTCAGGGTGACCTGCGTCCCGCCGCCAATGGTACCGCCGTCGGTATAGGCGTTTACGGCCCAGCTAAATGTGCCGAGCTCCAGCTGGATCGGGCCTGTGCTGAGGGACAACTTGTCTTGGCCCGTATATTGGGACGGCCCTATCCACTGGCTGCCCCGCAGCGATAAGACTTCGACCAGGCCCGCCTGGCCCTGATAATTGATCAGAATGGGCGGTATTTTGTTGAAGTCGCCGTTGATCGTGTCCGCCAGGCCGCTGAAACCGCCGCCGCCCCCCTCCAGCTGCAGAACGCCCGGAATAACCTCGATTCCCTGGTTGGAAGAGACGAAAAAAAGCACCGTGTCGGGAATCGGGTAGCCGGAGACTGGTTTGAGCAGCAGTTTGCCCTCCACGTCGAAGAAATGCAGGTTGAGCATCCCGTCCGCCTCATAGATATTGGCGAAAGTATCGATGCTGACGTTCCCGTTCGCGTCAAAATCGATGAAGGATATCTTCAGGTTGTCCGAGGTTGTGCTGCCGGAAGCCTGCACGCCTTTGAATTTCGCCAGCCCGGAGCTGTCGATGTCGTATTGCAGCCGCTGAATGTCAACGCCCATGATGGAGGTGTCCCCGCCGTTGAGCATCGCGAGGGCCGCCGGGAAGTTAACGTTGAGCTTCCCGCCAAAGACGATGGATTTGTCCAGCAGGCGCATCTCGGTGACATCGGCCGTCATCCCCAGCGTCGCGGCGACTTTCATAGCGGTTTGGGCCGCCCCCGGCAGATTAGGCTGCCACGCCACGGTGATGTTCCGGAAATTATCCGTGGGCAGAGCGACGACGTCCGTCCGGTAGGAAACCCCGTTCACTATCTTACACAGCAGGGGCATGGCGACGCTTGCAGACATTCCCGGGACGGATATGCTGCCGCCGGAGCCGCTGATCGTGACTCCCGTCCCGTAGGTCAGCCAGACGCTCAGGCCTTTGTCCGCCGCCACATCGTAGACTAGGGTGCTGTTGAGCATCACTTTGCCCTTAGCAAAAAAGTATGTGGCCGCGCTCGGATCAAAAGAGACCGTACCCTTCATTTTTACCAGTATCGGCCGGCCGGCCGCCTTTTGAGCCAAATCCGTATCATTGTCCGCTTCCTCTATCGTATAGTAGGTATTGTTGGGATAGTAGTTGTTGCTTTCGCCGACTATGGCGAGTATGCTGTACGGCTTGTAGCGGAGCCGGTAATCCATATTCAGCGCTATCATTTTCGTGGTGTTGCCGATGGACAGGTAGAACGTGCCGTTGGCGTTCGGCGTCAACTGGCTGATCAGGTCCGCCGATACCGCTATCGTCAGCGATCCGTCCGC
>JGI20166J26741_11519696_pt1 | contig 12491 bp, 6 predicted proteins | sample TergutCu122P5_FD_26741 | JGI IMG/M metagenome (IMG submission 26741) | reverse complement strand
AACAGGCGCTGCTAAAGGTATCCTACGACTTCCACATCGCTGGCAACGGGTTGTACACAATGCTGGTGACTGCACTGAAGGACAGTAAAACTTCGAAACACGTATCTATTTTGTATCAGTTGTAAATAAATAGTTGCCACTATTAAAGTTCCAACCCTCGTATTTAAACATTTACTCATTTTCAAATCATAAAAATAGATATGTAATAACAGAAGTTAAAAGACACCAGTGTAATGCAGATATTAGTTATTTTGTGTAGAAACCCTGACACTATTTATTTAACTACACCCCTCTTATTAATAACATGACTTGCAGTACTGGTACATACGTTAAGTTAGAAAAGGGGCGGACAAATCCGGCCCTCGGCAATTCCAGAATATTCATTACATTCGGGTAACAGCTTACGAGTAATCTAAGTTTTTTTTCTATATATTTGAGTTTCCGTGCAACATAAGTCTATAATATATAAAGAACCAACAAGATACAACTTTGGGCAGTACTGTTTTTTACTAACAACTGCAAATTCACTCTATATGTTTCGTTCAAGGTCGGTCTAGTAGACCGACTTTGAGCGTCTTTACTGGATATACATCATCCTGACCCATGACACGCACCAGTGGCTGATACTACAGTCTTTAGTACTCCTGATGATGGGCGCAGAAGGCGTCCGAAACACGTAGAGTGAATTTGCAGTTATTAATAAAAAACAATACTGCCCAAAGTTGCATCTTGTTGGTTCTTTATATATTATAGAGCTAACCTAAGATTAACTCATATAAACTTTTAAATCTGGGTGCTAGAATTCACTCCATATCTTACGTAATTCTCGTTCTTCGAAGCACGTAAATTGCTTCTGAGTTCTAAAAAGAAGTCAGTAATACGGGGTAGCTATAAAAATCCGTTGGGTACTAGAGGAATCGCGGATAATTACATTCTTGGCGGAAGTTGCCCTTGATAGCCTCGTGTATTGAAATGGGGTTGACTACTGGACTGTCGATTTAATTTTAAAGCAGGCTAAACGCCAAAACACAAGAGACCCATCCAACCATTTAAATTCCTACAACGGAAACCTAATAAACCATGAAGGAAATAAAGAGAGCCATAATTCTTTCAGACATTTGCAAATGATTCGGGCTTTAAAAGGCCCCTCAAGCCCCTGGATCAAACACAATAAAACTGAAGTAACTGGACTAAAATAAACAATGTAGAGTCATTTTTGGATTAAGTTTGTATTCGATCAGCAGAGCCTAGCTTGTAAGATTTGACACACGTCTGCTGCAGGTTACGGGCACTCCACTCCTACCACAATAGGTGGAAAGTTGTTCACCATGTGCTACGCCATTGTGGGAATCCCCTTGGGGCTGGTGATGTTCCAGAGCATCGGTGAGCGCCTAAATAAATTATCATCGGTGGCGATAAGAAATGTGAAGCGTCTGCTGCGGTGTAAGGATGTTCAAGCGTCCGAGATCAACCTGATCTGTGTGGTAACAACCCTCAGCAGCCTCACGATCGCAGGGGGCGCAGCGGCCTTCAGCCGATACGAAGGTTGGACTTATTTCGACTCGGTGTACTACTGCTTCATCACGCTGACGACGATTGGGTTCGGCGACATGGTTGCACTTCAGAAAGACAACGCCTTGCAGGACAAGCACGAGTATGTAGCATTCACCCTCATCTTCATCCTGTTTGGACTGGCAATAGTGGCCGCATCACTGAACCTGCTCGTTCTCAGGTTTGTCACCATGAACACAGAAGATGAGAGGCGCGACGAGGCAGAGGCCCTCCAGGTAATTAACTTTGTTCATATATCGCGACTGTAGAAGCACGTGGTAAAGCGAAGTGCCGCATGACATACATATGCACCTATACCGTCCTTGCTACGAAGCCGAGAGAGAGTCGTCTGCATAGTGATTAGGCTAGGTTGCTGATTCCCGGCAGGACCAAGAGATTTTTCTGTTCTCCTAAACATCCGGAGAGGTCCTAGAGCCCATTCACCGCCTATTTAGTGGATACGAGGGGCTTCTTCCACGGGGATAAGGCAGCTTAGTCGTGAAGCTAACCATTCATCTCCATCTAGTGCCCAAGTTAAGAATGCATGGCGCTATACCTCCCCTACCACATATGCCTTCATGGCAGGTACAGATACAACTGTACATTTACTTTACCTTATCTTTAGAAATTAATATATAACGCCTATTATGATGAATTACTGGTATCTGAATGACATCAGGTGATATATCCTCCATTATCTCATCTTGGCATCTTCACCATCGTACTTAATCACTTGAATTTTGTTTACTGATATCAAATAAAATACATACTATGTGTGTATTTGTTGGGTGTCCATAAAGTTAACTGGATGTACATTTTCAGCTGCTCAATAACAGTTATGTAAAAAAGCTAAGCTTAGTCACTTGATGGTGCAACTTCATGCATTTCCATCTGCCATCAACAGTTAAGCCCCCATTCATACAATTGGTACCTGCATGCAGTAAATATTTCTACCTTAATTTTACAAGCTATTTTGTATTATCATAGAACTTGGTGTCCCACATTAAGGGAAGTATGCAGATTTGTGGTACGTCAGTAAAGGGTGCTGAGAAAATTATCTGCAATGAAGATAAAGAAGAAATCATCATCAGGCTGGAGAAAACCATGTAACAGGGAGCCTTTTAATTTGTACTGCTACCAGATATTAGAAAGATCATATCATGTAGAACAAGGACAGGGAATGTAACACACATGGGAGATACAAGACAATAATATTAAAATGAATTTTAAATAAACAGGGTGATGTGGTGGATATGGGATTCATTTTGCTCAAGATTTTAACCAGCACTGTGCTATTGAAAACGCTGTAACAAAACGTCAGAATCCACAAAATGCAGGTAAATCTTGACTAGCTGGACACTGTTGTGTTTTACATTTTTCACACTATCCCCATTCATGTGGTTTGATTCTCTAACTACTGCAATTTGCTTAGACTGCCCCCTTTGATCTATGAATTTAAAGTGCTTTTCTTCAAAGCTTGTTTGGCACTGGTTTACATCATAGTAACTTAGATTATCAGTGACTTTAGCTCTTAATGTCCCTAATATATCCTTCCTATGTGCCTCAAACAATATTAAAGTAAAGCAGAAAAAAACTTTCTGCATCTGCCTTGGACGCGCAAACTTTTTTTGTGCAACTCCCAGAACTTCCCAGTCTTGTGAAATGGAACATGTAAATAAGGACTAATATACTGGGTGTCCGGGCTAGAGGTATACAGAAATACATGCTTATGTTTTAGTACCTAATAGCGGTATGAAATTTATGTTTTCAACAGTGTACAGTGTAACTCACAGAGATTTTTATGCACGTCTGTACACTCCAATGTGGGCGCCTGTTGTAGCTGGACAGATATCTAAATGATATTCCTGGACGTTGGGTCAGAAGAGGAGTTCCTACTGCCTGGCCCCCTAGATCTCCAGATTTGACACCATTAGACTTTTTTGCATGGGGGTTTATTAAGGACGTTGTGTACAGGAGAAATGTTGGAGATCTGGCTGATTTGAGACAACGTATCATTGAAGCAGTTGAGCTTATAACACCTCACATGCTGAAAAACACGTGACAAGAGCTTGAATATCGTTTAGATATCTGTCGAGCTACAGCAGGTGCCCACATTGAAGTGTACGGACATGCGTAAAAATCTTTTTGAGTTACTCTGTACACTATTGAAAACATAAGTTTCATAAAGCTTTTAGGTACGAAAACATAAGCATGTATTTTTGTATACCTCTAGCCCGGACACCCAGTATTTCTGAGCCCTAATAATGTCTGCAGTGCAATCAAAATTTTGCAGAACCACAAAAATACAAGTTAATGAAGACAGAACTTTCAGACACCGAGGGTTAGTTAAGGAGTTCACCACTTGCTTAACAAAAGTAATGACTGATGACTTTAAACACATGAAACCTTTGAAATGTCAACATCAGACATAAAATTAAACTATAAATCTTTACAGAGACATTTCATGTGTATCACATGTAACAGTTATAGTACCAAAAATAGGCAATGTATGTACATCGGAACATTCAGACACGTTCATGTAACCACTGTTGCAGTGAAAAAATAGCAAGTGTCACTGATTGTGTGTCTGTAGACTTAGATATCCAGCATGCAATCTGCATGTCCCATACTATTATGTGTGGCCTGCCCAGCTGTACCATATTTTTGCATATTATACCATAGATGGCAAGATTTTTTAAAAAAGTTGCTGAACATAAAATGTGTGTTCTGACTTCCTCTACAAATTTTGTTGTAAACATTCGTCATTTTAAGAAGAATCCAGCGAGATATGATAGAAATTGTATATTGGTCTTCATGTAAAGTAACCGCTATTCTTGTCAGATCTTAATGAAACTTGAATTTTCTGGGCAGATTTTCGAAAAATACTCAAATATTTAACTTCATGAAAATCCATCCTGTTGGAGCTGAGTTGTTCCATGTGGAAGGATGGACAGATAGACAGATAGACAGACAGACATGACAAAGCTAAGTCGCTTTTCACAATTTTGCAAGGTTGTCTACAAATTGAATTTTTGGAAAGAATGTATAAGCAGTATGTAGCATTTTCTGCACATCAATTGTACCAATAATGATTCACAACCACTGGGCTGTGGCATCTAACACTGCAACTGTGTGACTGGTTCCTTGTCAGTAAGCGTTCCTCTACAAGTGGCTGTAATGAAATTTGTTGCAGGCAGCACAAGGTGCAGTGAGACTAGAGGGTGATGTGATCACAGCAAATGGGTCTATCATCAGTGCAGGACATCTTGGAGGAGGGGATTCCAGTTCAGTGGATGATGGTGCTTCAGTTTGCAGTTGTAGCTGCTACCCAGGGCCAGCTGACCATGCTAGGCAACGTTACACTGTACGCCGCTCCCCTGGAAAGATATCACACTTGCTTCCATTACAGCCTCTTGGACTCCAGCAAGAAACAAAGGAAAACATGTGCAGAGAATTGCACAGCCATCGTGCCTCCATCTGACAGCTCCTCAGTGCCAGTGTTGCCAATGGACAACTTATCATGGTACTGCTGGTGACTTCTAGAGGGACGCCATCTTGTGAAGTGGTGTTCTGATGCTCACTGACATATAAATCATTGACATAATTTTCAAGTTTAAATTTCAGACCACTGTGTTCCACATTTTGCATTTATTCCTTCATAGTGCAGCTTAGGAAAGAAGACTTAAAAATGAGCTATTTTCAGACAATATTTCCTAGCTTGAAGATATTTAAATCTGCCAGTTAAGCACGTGTGACTCTCTTAATGTGCAGGAAGTTTCTTGAACCCTTCAATTTGCATAATTACCATTTTACAATTTACCAGTGCTGTTCAGTGCGTAACTTCTTTTATGTAATTTCTGGATTACCAGACCCTTCCACCTTCTGTGGACTGCTGTGCACACAGAAACTACATTTGGGCTCCCATGCTTCCCAAGTGTTAGTGAGGACACACTTTTGTGTGCCAGATAAATCCAAAACTGCTGCTGTGGTTGAAAGAATTTATGAACTGTGGTATCTTTAATATCATGTTTTGCTACTGTATGGTCCATATACTTATGGGAACATTTTCAGTACTGAGTCACATATATTATTTCTTACTCTATATAAAGCATCACAACAAGGCTCCAAAGAGGTCCAGGCACCATGTGAAACATAGAATGGAAGGTCATTACTCTGTGTCCATGCAAGTGAAAGGTTAACCCTGCTGTGGTACCATGGAGTCTATGTGACCCCAGTCCTCTTTGACTCACTTTTTTTTCTGAAACTGTCATGAATACTGACATTGCTTTTTATGTATTTTTTCGTAAAGTCTTCCTAAAAATGTCACACACATTTGCTAGTTTTTGTGTCTTTCTGTTTATTTTTTATTTATGTTTATTCCTGCTTAGGGACAAATGGACCCCATAGTACCTTCCATGTAATATAGATAATTTTTTTCTTTTGTGAGGTTCTGTGACGTGCGGACCGTAACATAATGGCAAGATGACAGGGATCGAAGTGCAATGACGTTCTGAAGTCTTTAGATGTGTTAAGTGACATTTGTCCCAGATCAAAGGACAAGAAAACCAAATTCATCTGTAATGTGTGCAATAACTTTGTGTGCGAAGAGCACAGGAAATGGTTGTGCAACCAATGTCGGGAGTAAAAGTTAGACCTACAGATAATGATACTATATGTAAAATAATCAGAAACTCACATACGAAGTGTTGTGGAATTTTTACAGTGGGGTCAAATTGACCCCATGGTACTGTTAACGTAACTTTTTTCATGGTACCACAGAAGGGTTTAAGGTATGAAGATATCTGAGATAATTCTAGTAATGTGCTGGCTCATCAGATATTTATACCCTAGTGCAACTTTGTTCTTTCTTCAGCTTTTATTTAAGACATTACAATTTGCTTACTTGTAACCCTCTGTCATTATCTAAATATCATGCATGGTATGCAGACAGTCTGGGTTGAATAAGAGACATAATGGAGACTCTTCTCTGGGTTATACACGACTGTCCACGAAGTAAATCAGAACTTATAGGTAGGTCAATCAAAAGGTAGATATTTTTTCTCATGTCATATTTGGCACTAGATACACAGGATACATATTGATGACTCAGTTCTTCAGCATTTAGGTAATGGAGTCGCCTCTACACAAGGACCCTGTTTGAGAAAGGAAGTTGGGAACGAAATAGGAGAGGCTTTACTTGCCTGTTATAATACAGAGGTGCACAGGTTGCCATGGTGGCTAAATTTTGTATGGTGGTCCGTAATATGCGTGGGTCCTCAACATGGTATTTGCATCATGTCACCCTTCTGTCACCTAGAATTTTGAGGTGGTCTCTAGATTTTTGGAAAATTTGTGCACCTCTGTTCTAACCCTGACACCACATAAATTTATAAGGGGTGAGAAAGCTACTATAGATCAACAGTGAGTACAGTGTCCTCAGCTTAGCAAGAAAGTGCTGTCTACATAGGTTCACTTAGACACTTCACACTAGTAAGTTCACCAACATTCAGTGGCATACTCTTTAGAAGAAAAAATGATACCACTGTGCCAAATATTTTACGGCTTCCCTGGTGTTGGTTAGGAAAACCAGCATGTTTTAAAGACTGGTAGTTATAGAAGTGTGGTTGAAGGACAGTAAGTTGTGTATCACTGTCTAATGATTCAGATAATATGTTGCTTTAAAATCAACACATTTGTGTTGCATCTTTTGTAGTCTTGCATGACAGACTGCCGAGTTGTACCATGGGGATGCAATGGGTGAAACTGAGGAACAATACAAGTCCAAAATAACACATGACGGAAATATAGCATAGATTGTGACAATAATTACTACTTAACAACAGAAAATCTACTCATTGCATATAAGTAGAATAAATTCATGTTTTACTAAGCAAACTTGAAATTTGTAATTTTCTTCTGCTGCAGTAAGTTTGGAGGCTTAAAACCCTTGGAGTTTCAAGCAGTCAAAATGGTGTCATTAACAAAATAAGGTCCAAATTATGTATCTGACAATTTAACCATGGAGGTGAGTAAACCCATTCTTCAGTGCAAAATACCCTGTGAAACTGTACAGCTTCCAAGAATATTAGTTAATGAGCAACACTAAAATCCCAATTCCTAGGTACCATGCAGTGAAGGCATACTGTACAAGTGCAGTATACATAATACTCCACACACTGTATAACCTTGTAATAAGATGGCTGAAACAAAGATATTATATATTGAAAGCATTTGAGCCAAGAGCCTGCAGCTTCTTGTTATTCAGAAAATATGTTTCATATAAATACATAATGGAGGTAAAGGTAAAGCAGTTCCGTTACAGGCCTGGAGTGGCCCAGAGGGTTCCAGGAAGTTAAGGTTCCCAGATTTAATGACAACAGCACAGGATGGTGGTAAGGTTGTCAGTCTTACGCACCGGTCGTCTTTACCCCCCAGGAAATACACCTGGTACTCATTTCTGTTAGAGGCTGAGTCGACCCTAGGGCCATAGTGTGACTGGAAGTATTATGTCACTGAAAAATTCCAGTGACACCATCGGGAATCGAACCCGCTACCTGCCGGTTTGTAGCGTAGTGAAATACATGAATGAATGAATGAATGAAACATAATGTCTTTTATTAAATATGAACAGTTAAATATCAGGAAACAGAGGGTCTTTATCAGCAGTCATGACTCTACACATGGTGTATCACAATATGTGAAATGACTAAAAGCTCTGCAATATACATTCTTTATTTAGTAAATACATATAGTGTCCCAACAATGCATCTTTCTGCATCTTGCAAATTACTTAACTGTTTATTTAGAAGACCAATGAGATACAGTTCTAAGCAGTCTTTATTTATTTTACTGCCAAGTCACTCTACATGTTTCGTGTGTCTCCCGCACCCATCATCAGGAGTACACAAACTGTAGTTACAACCACTGGTACAAGTCAAAAGTTTGGAGAATGTAATGATAAAATCTGTTTAAAAAGAGTCCATGGTCGAGCAGCTACCTCACTTTGGATGTGGCCAAATTAGGATGCAGTCCTAATTTGGCGACGTCCAAAGTGAGGTAGCTGCTCAACCATGGACTCTTTTTAAACAGATTTTATCATTACATTCTCCAAACTTTTGACTTGTACCAGTGGTTGTAACTACAGCTTGTGTACTCCTGATGATGGGTGCGGGAGACACCCGAAGCATGTAGAGTGACTTGGCAGTAAAATAAATAAAGACTGCTTAGAACTGTATCTCATTGGTCTTCTAAATAAATAGATTTATGATGCACGGAAATATGAACGTAAAATTCCTTAAACTGTTTCACGTTGGGGCCATGAAATAGCCTTGTTACAGAAAGGGTAAACCTTCCGTTAAAGGAACCAGCACAGTGCATTTCTTGTTTTGGGGAATAGAGGTAGAATGCTAATATAAGCTATGGACAAAACCTGGTTCTGGAGCAACTGTGAGGGAAGTTTTCAAAACAGAAACAGACAACAACCCTGTCATCACACAGGAACATCTGTTCTGTACCATCAGATGAAAAAATGTGACAAAAAGACCAATGTGCAAAGCTAATAAAGTAAACTTTTGCCAAACTAAGAACTTGTACTCAATTTCCTTCAGGAATGAATACCAGAGGGAATTGAATACTGGAATTAATCAAATTTATTCCTGAATGAAGATCTGTTACCAGTGACCCCAAATATTTTAACTTTGCCATATTTTAGAAAATTTATTAGCTACCTTCAATCTATAATCTTGTTCTGCAGTCTGATAATGAAAAGAGAACAAACATATTTTTCTGTGTTCGCTTCAAAAACAGTCATTTAATTGAACTTTTGTGTTTCTTGTTGTTGCATTCTTGTTTTCGTTCTGTATAGTAACAGGTCCAGCATTGATCTGAAGCTGATGTAGTCCATTCAATTCTAATCCCCCAAGGATATCTTGGCATATTCTAAATCAAAGGTGAAGGGCAATGGCAAAAAAGCATTTCCTTGTTTCAGAACATTCTAAATAGAATATGCATCAAATGAACATTTAACTATACAGTTCCATTACACATTTCATTTAAACACAATTTAATCAGATAAAATAGTCTCTTGGTATAATGAATTCAGCATGGACATGTACAATACTTTCTCCTAACTGAATCATAAGCTAACTTGTATATAAACACCTGATGCTACTAATGAGCTTCTATTTTATTCTTCAGTATGTGATGGATAGTGGGCCAGGATAGCGCAGTCATTATAGCAAATTGTTATCGGCTGGGTGGTCCAGGTATCAAAACCCAGTGGGGTGAGATTTTCCACACCCATCCAGACTGGCCCTGGTAACCACCCAGCCTACTATACAATGGGTACCAGGTCATTCCTGGTGGTGAAACAGCCAGGGTGTGGTGTTAACTACCCACCCTCATCAAGCACCCAGGTTAAAGAAAGAATACAACTATTTCTTGACTCCAACTCTGTTCTTTCATGGCAGGTTATAGAGTGCAATTTTTAATTGTATGTGATGGATATTGAAGATCTAGTCAGTAGACAGTCTACTACATTGAAATCCACAGTCATAACCCCCAACAATTTTGTGTACAGTAGATTTACACTACAATCAGTTTCACCACCCTTTACATGAATAGGTAAAATAATTGATTCCTTCCGCTTCCTCAATAGTTCTTCCTTATTTCAAAAGAGTAGACTTTGTAAGTGCTGGTCCCAGTTGCCACGCGGTCTAAGGCGTAGGTCTTTGGCCACTTGCCTGCTGAGATTGTGGGTTTGAATCCCACCGGGGGGCATGGATGTTTGTCTGTTGTGAGTGTTGTTTGTTGTTGGGTAGAGGTCTCTGCGATGGATTGATCACTTGTCCAGGGGACTCCTACCAACTGTGGCATGTCATTGTGTGTGATCAAGAAACCTCAAAAACGACGAGGCTAAAGCTTGCTACCAGGCTGTAAAAATACAACCATAATGGGTTGTAATGCCAGGAAAACAAACAACAAATAACAAACAGATTTTTGTAAGTCTGTGGAAATCAAAACCAACATAAGTTTCATTTTATATGTGGACCAGTTCCACCTGAATTTCATCAAAGCCTGGCAGTATACACCATTTATTGAATAGCAGCCTCCATATCTAAAGAACTAACTTCAAGCACTAATGGATCAACTGTATGTATTTTACCTGGCTGACTTCATTACCCAAGGTACAATCAAGAGCTGAAAGAATTAATTCCCAGTACATTTACACATGCATTGGAATCTTCCTTATCGTACGCCACCAAGTTAGTTGTATGTTAATTACCCTGCTTACCTCACCTACACAAGTCTCTTGTTCTTAACTGTATCACATTAATTACTTTATCCTTGAAATTTTTTCATCCAAAAGGTTAATTTTCTGCCTTGCAAAGGGAAGAAGTTAGCCATGCTGTTTGTGCATCAAATCCCATTTCAATTCAGAACAATCTGACCAATTTTCACAAGGTTTAGTATGGACATTACATCATTAGAAGGTACCCAACACTGTGTTTTTAAACCCCTACAGTCAATCATAAAACAGTGTGGTGGAAGCAAGAACTTGTGACATGGAAGCAATACAAACACCACTTCATCTAAGATTATGAAATTACAAATGTATATGATCCCAAATGAACCTTTGTAAATGTAATAACATTACTGTAGAATGTGAAACAAAATTGGGTCTGCATGACCTGCATATTTTGCATCCAGGTTTGTGGCACTAACTAATGAACTAAAGGAGCCAGACAGGTGAAATCTGGGAAATAAATCATGAACACTGCCAAATAATTCATAGAAATATTGTTTATTAGTCATCAGTTACATCCATGATAATGGTGCAAAATTTAAAGGGGTTTCCAACAATTTTATGTGGACTAATTTTGCAAGTAATTATTTAGTTCTTGTTTTAAAAAACCGCCACCATAACGACTATGATGGTGACGAGTAATCTGTAACTTGTTACTAACAATTGTTACAAGCAATAAAAATATTACTTCACAAGAATTTTATGTTATGAACAACTACACAGGAGTCCAGTATGCTGGCCCATGAGTTATTTCAAATTTTCTTGTGGATAATAAAATTGCATTATCTTTATGCCATTAACCATACAAGATTTGTAGAGACGGTAGTTGGTGCAACAGACAAGAAAATTCAATGTTCATATTTTACACTGTTCAGAGTAAGCATTAATTGGGTAAGGATTCTGTAAACACTGCAATTAGCCTGTTTCTAATCATTTAATAATTCTGAACATCCTTCTGAGTAATGTCTATGCTGCTTTAACTTTCAGTAACCTAGACTATACACTAAAATCCTCTCAGACGATCAGCTGCATCAAAGATGAGTAGAAACCAACGTTGCAGTTATCTGTTCTTTCTCCATCATTAGATCCAATGCAGTGAAATGACCAACCAACTGATTAGTAAAAGATCTAAGAGCTTTGATGTCCCTTGTTAATTTGTAGTACAATTCCTGCATAAAAAACACAGCCAGAATATGTAGTCAGTGCTTTATAAACTGAAAAAGCTGACGGTGTTTAAGACAATCATTCCAGAGCTTGTCCCTGTCTGTGTCAGTAAGCTGATGGTTAAACTTGAAACTTTCTTGCCTGTTTCTGTTCCTCACGTATAGCTGCCTTTATCATGTCTTACCCAATACTATTACTTCAGTATGGAGACTGCTTAATTTGGGTGGGCAGATAATTCCCCATGGGGCGCGCGGTGGCGTAGTGGTTAAGGCACTACACTACAAACTGGCAGGTTGAGGGTTCCCGATGGTGTCATTGGAATTTTTCAGTGACGTAATCCTTCCAGTCGCTCTATGGCCCTGGGGTCGACTGAGCCTCTAACAGAAATGAGTACCAGGTGTATTTCCTGGGGTTAAAGGCGGCCGGTGCGTAAGGCTGACAACCTTACCACCATCCTGTGCCGTTGTCATGA
>JGI20166J26741_11519585_pt1 | contig 12492 bp, 12 predicted proteins | sample TergutCu122P5_FD_26741 | JGI IMG/M metagenome (IMG submission 26741) | reverse complement strand
TTGTTCCGGCTCCCGGGCGCCGGCGGCTTCGCGCTGATCTCCGGGATGGTCTCCGGCTATCCAATGGGCGTCAAAATAACCGCGCGCCTCCTGGAGAGGGGAGAACTGACGCGAATGCAGGCGCAGAGGCTATTGGGCTTCGTGAACAACTGCGGGCCGCTGTTTGTGATAGGCGCGGTGGGCGCGGGCATGTTCGGCAGCGCCCGGACAGGGTACTTTATCCTCGGCGCGCATTACTTTTCGGCGGTTCTGACCGGCGTGATCCTTTCGCTTTTCGCGGGCAAAGAAGGTGTAACGGAAAAAAGGTGGGAGGGTTCGAGTTCGGAACAGCCGCGGGAGGATTCGCGCCCCGGGCGGCCGTTCGGGGAGATTTTAGGGGCGGGCGTCCAGGACGCCATGGCCTCCATACTGAAAGTCGGCGGGTTCATCATCATTTTCAGCGTTCTGGTCAGGTCCGCGGACATGCTGCGCCTAAGCGGCCTCGCCCGCGGCGCCGTCACGGGGTTCCTGGAGATGACAAACGGGGTCAGGGCGGTCGCCGGCGACGGTTCCATAGACCTGAGAATCCGGGTCGCGGCGGCGGCAGGAATCGTTTCCTTCGGCGGGCTCTCGGTCCACGCGCAGTCGGCGGCCTTTTTGCAGGGCTCCGGCCTTCGCGTGAGGTGGTACTATACTGGCAAGGCCGTCCAGACGGCGCTCTCCGTCTTTTTGGCCGCCGCGGTCTTCCCCGTGATGGGCGTCTGCCCGGCAGGAAGCGCGGAGGGGAAAGAGGTTTTCGCGGTCTTTCTCACGGGCGGCGGGTTTTTGCGAAACCTGTGCGTATCGCTGGCGGGAACCACGGCGTTTGCGGCGGCGGTTCTGTTGGTCCGGCTCTTCGCCGGCGGCGGGAGAAGAACGGCGAGAACGCGCCGCTGAAAAGTTTCTGTAGCCGTTTCATGCATTTTGGGCTATAATTATAAAAATCCACCGGCGAGGTCCTCAATGCCAGTTAAAAAATTCCGATTTGACGCCTCCAACGGCGAACACCAGATACAAGCCGTGTTATGGACGCCCGACGGCGGCGGGGAACCCCGCGGCGTCCTCCAGATCGCCCACGGTATGCACGAATACGGCGAGCGCTACTCCGAATTCGCCGGATTCATGACCGCCAGGGGCTACGCCGTCTGCGCGAACGACCACGCCGGCCACGGGGACTCCTATAAGGACGCGAACCTTCGCGGCTATTTCGGGGCGAAGAACGGGTATCTGCACATGGTCGGGGACATGCGCGAACTGATGAGGCTCGTCAGGGCTGAATTCCCGGAACGTGCCGGCGAGCCCGGGCGCGGCGGCGGGCCTCCGGCGGAGGCGCCGGCCCGGCAGGGCGCGGCGAGGCCCGGTTTGCCCTATTTTCTGCTCGGGCACAGCATGGGTTCCTTCCTGGCGAGATATTTCTGCTCCCTATACGGGGACGAGCTCTCCGGCGCGATCTTCTCCGGGACAGGGAACGGCCCGGCCGTTCTGCCGCTGGGCGTTTTGCTCTGCCGGGCGCAGGTGAGGCTGTTCGGCGCCACATACAGGAGCAAGGGCGGCGCGATGTACAGATTGTCCCGGAGCGCCTACCTCAAGCGCTTCGTTCCGGTCAGGACCGGCGCGGAGTGGCTGACGCGGGACGAAAAAAAGGCGCTGGAGTCCCGCGACGACCCGCGCTCAAAATTCATCTTCACCGCCGGCGGGAACCTCGACCTGCTCCGCGTGCTGAACCGCGTCAGCTCGCCGAAATGGGCCGCGAAAATCCCGGCCGGGCTTCCGGTGCTGCTGTTTTCCGGCTCCGAGGACCCCGTGGGGCATAACGGCAAAGACGTCAGGAAGGTATATTCATGGCTTAAGGCCGCCGGGTGCAAGGACGTCACCGTGAAAATCTACGAGGGCGGGCGTCACGAGATGCTCAACGAGATAAACCGCGCGGAGGTCTTCGAGGACGTGGCGGGGTGGATAGAGAAAAGAACGTAAAACGGGACGCGGCAGAGATATCCGCGTCCCGTATTCTACCGGAGCGCGAAAACATTAGCCTCCTCTGTCACGTTGTCGGCAAATGTTTTCTGCATCCGGTATCAATAGCGACTCAATGTGAAAGTAACCGTATTGTCATTCCGGACGGATTGTCATTTCGCTCTCCTCCGCCTCATCTCTGACCAGCTCCACCTTTGACACCGACACCTCGTAGGCGATCTTGTCGACCACATGGTCCTCGTCCAGCCGCTTCTGGTACGTCCGGCTCTGCATCCTGCCGAAGATCCTGATGTTGTCGCCGACGGACAGCCTTCCCGCGAACCTTGCGTTCCTTCCCCAGGCGATGCACGGTATGTAGTCCGATTTATTATACGATCTGTTGACCGCCAGGAGAATGTCCGCGATTTCGCGGCCGAAAGGGGTAGTCCGGTAGATCGGGGCCTTGCAGATGTAGCCGTTCAGATATATCTCGTTGGGGTTGACGTTGGCGTCGTCGGCGCAGACCTCTATGTCCCGCGCGAACACCGTGAGCACCAGCTTGTTCTTCCTGTCCGCCTCCACGTAACTGTTGTAAGACCTGACCTGACCGGTTATATGTACCAAGGTCCCGATCTCGTACCCCTCGCCGGCAAGCAGCCTCTCGGATATGGTGACGGGCAGGATATCGGACGCCTCGCTCAAACGGAATATCTCCAGGTAGAAATTCAAAAAGCCCTCGCCGTACACCTCATGGCTGAAGACGAAGTCGGACGCTATCCGGCCGAAAACACTCGCGGTGTTGTTGACTTGTACATTTTCCTGCGGCATGTGAACTCTCCTTTTTATAGGGTTGGAATCTTGCATCACAGAAGTCTAATAGATACTATTCAGCCGGTTTTTTATTTAGAACTTGTGTTCGCAGGTCATAAGCAGGCCGTCCGCACCCGCCGCCAGAAGCGCCGTGACGACCAGAAGAGCCAGCTCGGGACGCTTTTCCCCGGCGTCGGGGCCGAGGGCGACGCAGAATTCCTGGGGCTCCAGTATCCGCCCGTCCAAAGTGGGTATGTTGCGCTGGACGCATATCTGAAGATCGTTTTCCGTGACGCTCGAGGCGGTGACGCAGTCCTTCCCGTTAAAGCCGCAGGTGATAAGCTCCGCGCCTTTTTTTGGCAATTCCCGGAGAACTTTTTTGTGCTCCGGGTTGACGACGAATTTAGTGCGCTCCCCCGCCCCGCGGAAAGTCCCGAGGCCGGGCGCGTCCTCCACGCAGACGATTATGTCGGAACAGCCGTCCGTGTCAGAGAGCGGAGCGACGGCATATTCATCCCCGTCCCGTAACAAATATCTGAAAATGTCCATCGCCTGGCTTTGCAGAGTGGAGCCGAAAACGCCGATTTTCGCCATCATAGCCTCCGGGCCGCGCGGTCAACCCCGAATCGGAATCAAAGTCAACGGGATTGGTGTGACGCGCCGACAAAATGCCTTATATATCTGCTTTATTTTCTGACAAGAAGGTTTATTTATGTATAAGAATTTTTTCCACGAAAAAAATACCGCGGTCCATGCAAATGCGGCGCATTTGCACAGTCCGCGGTATTTATCGCCGGCCTGTCAGCTTCCTGTTATTGAGATGTCCATTATTTATCTGACTTCTTCATCTTCATCTCCATCTTCGCCGTCGGGCTCCGCGCCCATCCTCTCAAAAACCTCCCGGATGGTCTCCCCAGAAAAGCCCTTCCTCGCCAGATACCCGCGGAGCCTGTTCCGCTCCTTCCGGCCCTGCGGGAACTCCGCCCCGCGGAGCCTGCTCTCCAGGGCCGCGAGGGCCGCCTCCGTCTCGCCGTCCCCGTCCGCTTTAAGCCCGGAAACGGCCTCATCTATGACGCCGTCCGCGACGCCGCGGCGCCGAAGCTCAAACCTGATCCTCGCCAGGCCGAAATGCCTGCCGCCGCGCCCGTATTCCAAAAAATCCCTGGCGTAGGCCCTGTCGTCGATATAGCCGTAGCTTTTGAGAAACTTCACCACGCGCACAACCACGCCGGCGGGGTAATCCCCGGACAGACGGCCGCGTATCTCCGCCTCCGTCCGGGCCCGCAAAGCCACGAGCCGGAGCGCCTCGTTTTTCGCCCCGGCCAGGACGGCTTCGCGCAGGATATGGTCCAGCCGTTCCTTTGATATTTCCTCGTTTTCGGCCAGGCCGAAACCCAGGGCGTCCGCCTCGTCCATGCCGAAGGCGAACCGCCCGTCTATAAAGACCGACACGCGGCCTTGCCTGTGCTTTTGCGGCTCAAGCCCGGTTATCGTCATCCGTTCAGTCCATCTCCGAGGCGAAGTCGTCCCCGCCACGGCCCTCGTCGTAAAAGTCGTCGTCGAAGTCTTCGCTTTCCATGTCGATGAGTATCTCGTCTATGGCCAGATCCTCGTCTGTCAGTTCCTCGCTCACGACCGGCGCGGCCCCGGGCGGCGCGACGTAGTTGTCCGGCAAGGTCAGCGCCTCCAGCGGTTTCAGGCCGTTCTGGACGCGCACCTTGTTCTCGATCTCGTGATATATGTCCGGGTGGGTTTTCAGGAAGGTCTTCGCCGTCTCGCGGCCCTGGCCGAGGCGGGTCTCCCCGTAGGAGAACCACGTGCCGCTTTGCGCGGCGATCCCGGCCTTGATCGCCAGGTCCAGGATGTCGCCCTCCCTGGAGATGCCCTCGCCGAACATGAGGTCGAACTCCGCGACCTTAAACGGCGGCGCGACCTTGTTCTTCGAGATCTTCGCGTTGGTCCTGGAGCCGAAGACCTGCTTGACCTTGTCCTTTTCCGTCTCGAGGTTCTTGATCCTGTACATCTCGATACGGACCGAGGCGTAGAATTTCAGCGCGCGGCCGCCGGTCGTCGTCGTCTTAGGGCCGCCGTAGGATGGCATCCCGCCGATCTGCTCGCGGAGCTGGTTGATGAAGATGACGATGCAGTTCGTCTTGCTTATGACGCCGACGAGCTTGCGGAGCGCCTGCGACATAAGCCGCGCCTGCAGCCCCACGTGGGAGTCCCCGATGGCCCCGTCGATCTCCGCCTTGGGCACCAGCGCCGCGACGGAGTCCACGACGACCACGTCTATCGCGGCGGACGTGACCATCTCCTCGCAGATGCCGAGGGCCTGCTCGCCGCTGTCCGGCTGGGATATGTAGAGCTCGTCGATGTTTACGCCGAGGTTTTTGGCGTAAACCGGGTCCATGGCGTGCTCCGCGTCGATATACCCGGCGATGCCGCCGAGCTTCTGCGCCTCTGCCACCACGTGCAGGGCCAAAGTCGTTTTGCCGCAGGCCTCGTGGCCGTATATCTCCACTATCCTGCCCTTGGGCAGCCCGCCGACGCCGAGCGCCAGGTCGATACTAAGGCAGCCCGTCGGCACGACGGGGACGTCGGCCAGGTTCTTTTCGCCGAACTTGATGACGGAGCCCTTTCCGTATTTATTCTCGATGTTTCTCAGAGCCCTCTGGAGCGAGTCCTTCTTGGCGCTCTCGATCTCCTGCCGGCTCATTGCGTTGAAATCCGGCCTGTCCTTCTTACCGGAGGATTTGCCCTTCTGGCCCTTGCCGCCGCCCTCGGGAGCGGCTTCCGCGGTGACGCCCGGCTCCGGCTCGTTTTTGTTCGGTTTTTTGTTCGCCATTTTTATCCCCCCGTAAGCGCTTTATATGATACGCGCAGGGACATTATAGTATATAAGGAGGGCGGGGTCAACTATGCATTGACAGACCAGAATATGCACAGACACTCCGCCGCTCCCGTCCCGTTTTCCCCACTTGCCTAAAAATCATTTTAGGTCTATATTAATCACATTCGTTTCTAGGGGGAAAAGAATGCCCGATATATTTTCCACAATGCTCAAAAATATAACGTCCCTCTTCATTATAATGGGAGTCGGGTATTTGTGCAGGAAGATAAAGATAATCGACGACGCGGTAAGCGCGGGCCTGTCCAAGATCCTGCTCTATGTGGCGCTCCCGTGCACGGCTTTCATGTCGATGATGCGAGAATTTTCCTATACCCTTCTGGGCGAAAGTATGGTAACATTGTCCGCGGCGCTCGTGATCTTCCTGTTCGGGACACTGTTGGGGGCGGTTTTCACAAAGCTCGACAAATCCGGCCCCCGCAGGGGGAGCGTCTGGAAATTCGCGCTGACATTCCCGAACGTGGGCTACGCCGGGTTCCCGATAATGCTGGCCGTCTACGGCCAGCCGGGGCAGATATACACGGCCATGGTGAACGCCGCGTTCAGCATACTGGCGTATTCGCTCGGGATGTCGCTTTTCGGCGGGGCCAAGGGGACAGACGGGAGCGGGGGTAAAAGCGCGGCAGTGCATTGGGCGCTATCCGCCGGCGGGGACGCGCCGGCCGACGCCCGGTTAACCGGCGAACAGCTTTCGCCGGACGGCCCCGGGCGTTCCGGACAGGCCGCGCATAATGGCCGCGTCCCAAAAAAGCGCGGCGCCGCGCGGCTGATCCTTCTGAATCCGGCGCTTATCGCCACTGAACTGGGTTTTGTCTTTTTCCTGCTGTCGCTGCGGCCGCCGGAAGTTATCGCCGGCAGCATGACCTTCATGTCGAACATGACCACGCCGCTGTCCATGCTTATCGTCGGCGCGATTTTGGCGAAGATCGACATACGCTCCGCCTTTACGGACGTCAGGATATACTTTATATCCCTTATGCGGCTCGCGGTCATACCGTTGGCGGCTTTCGCGGTCCTGCGGCTCTTTGTCGCGAACATGGTGATGCTCGGCGTCATAGTGTATCTGGCTGCCATGCCGGTGGCCTCGCTCACGGTGATCATGGCGGAGGAGCGCGGCGGCGATTCGGAGACGTCCTCCAAGGCCGTGCTCGTGTCGACCTTGCTGTCGATGATCACGATACCGCTGCTGTCGATGGTCTTAAATTAAAAGAGGTCTTTTCGTGGATAACCTGCGTCTGGAGATACAAACCAGAAAGCTCTCCGCGCCGGAGCTTGCCGCCCTGGCCTTCGAGGTGTACAGGAAGCGCTTCGGACACCTGGCCCTGGCCGGGTTCGCGGTCTTCATACCCATAGCCGTTTTCAGCCTCCTGGCCGCCTTAAACCTCATCCGCACAAACCCGCTCGACTACATAACCGTAACCGCGGACGGGCAGGTAGTCATAGGCGGGATAAGCGGCTTTCTGCGCTCGTTTCTGTCCATGATCGGCATAAACGCCATATTCTCGCCGCTTTTCGTGGCCGCGGTCACATACGCCGCCAGGCGGCATGTGGAGGAGACGGCCTGCGCGCTCCCGGGGCTGATAGACGCGTCCCTGTCCAAGTGGGGGAAGCTCGTCTTCACGGCGATCATATACTATGTAATAACGGCTTTGGCCGCGTTCATGATAATACCGGGCGTCTACTTCGCGGTGGCCGCCTCCTTTTACCCGAACGTCATCGCCGACGGCGACCCCTGGGGCTTCAAGGCTTTCCGGGACAGCATGGTCCTCGTCCGGGGGCGCTGGTTCCGGACGTTCGGGTTCCTGGCGGTCGTGGACATCGCGTCCGCCTTTGTTACCGCCTTCGTCCAATGGGTCATAATCTCGCTGCTGTCAGCCCTGGGCCCGGCCTCTGTCTTTTTCGAGTCTCTGGCGGCGAACTTCGCGGGGATGTATTTCACGGTCATAATCGCGCTTTGGTATATCAACAGACGTTACATCGGGAGGCGCCGGGATTGAGACAGAGAAGGAAACGCGAAACCGACGAGTTCGCAATGAAGCCGCTGCAGTGGATATGGACGTTCATACGCCCGTACCGCGGGCGGATGGCCCTGGGTTTTCTGCTGCTGTCGTTCTCCGTCGGCGCGATCATGATAAACCCCTACGTGACCGCGCGCATAGTCGGGGAGGTCATGCAAAACGGCATCAGGGACAGGCTGATGCTCTACGTGGCGCTCCTGTGCGGGGCGACGCTTTTGCGGGGCGTTTCGAGGTATTTCATGCTGATGACCTTCGAGAGCACCTCCCAGCAGATCATCCTGAATTTCCGCCGGAAGGTCTACAAGCGCATCCACGACCAGAACTTCGGCTTTTTCGACAAGACCAGGGTCGGCGAGATGATGTCCCGCATGACAGGCGACACCGAGGCGATCAGGAGCTTCATCGCCTTTGACGCCTATGCCGTCTACGAAAACGTCGCGATGTTCATTGCGGCGCTCGTCATCATCTTTACGATCGACTGGCGCATGAGCGCATTCATGCTGAGCGTCCTGCCGGTCACTCTTATCAGCGCGTACATGCAGTCCAAGGAGATAAAGCCGCTCTTTTCCAGGATACGCGAGCAGTTCGCCCGGCTCAACTCCACCTGCGAGGAGAACATCGGCGGCAACCGCGTCGTCAAGGCCTTCACCCAGGAGGATTACGAGATCGAGAAGTTCACCAAGGAAAACCAGGCCTTCTACGACGCCAACGTCGCCTCCTCTTACGTCTGGGCGAAATACCTCCCGATTTTGGAGTTCTGCGCAGGGTTCCTCGGCGTCCTGTCGATACTCGTCGGCGGCGTCATGGTCATATTGGGCAAGCTCGAGCTGTGGAAAATGATCGCGATAAACGGCTACCTCTGGATGATAAACAACCCCATGCGCATGTTCGGCTGGCTCGTAAACGACACGCAGAATTTCCTGGCCTCCCTCGAGAAAGTCTCGGACATGATGCGGCGGCGGATATACATTTTCAGCCCCGAAAAGGGCGCCGCCCCGGCCAGGCTGAAGGGCGGGGTGGAGTTCCGCGACGTCAGCTTCCGGTACGACAGGAATGACCCGACGGCCCCCCTGGCGCTGAAAAACGTCAGCTTCGAGGCCAAGCCCGGCGACACGATCGGCATAGTCGGCGAGACGGGCTCCGGCAAGACGACTTTGATCAACCTGATCCCGCGCTTTTACGACGCGACCTCCGGGGAGATATTGGTGGACGGCGTGAACGTGAAGGACTACGAGCTCAAAAGCCTCCGGAAGGGCATCGCCGCGGCGGCCCAGGATGTGTTCCTGTTCTCGGACACGGTGGAGGGGAACATCGCCTACGGCGACCCGGAAACGCCGATGGAGCGCGTGTTGGACGCGGCCAAAACCGCCGACGCGGACGGCTTCATCGTCCACATGGAAAACGGCTACGACACCATCGTCGGCGAGCGGGGCGTCGGCCTCTCCGGCGGACAGAAGCAGCGCCTGTCTTTGGCGAGGGCGATCGCGGCCGACCCGTCGATTTTGATCCTGGACGACACGACCTCCGCCGTGGACATGGAGACGGAGCACAGCATACAGACGGCGCTGAAGGAAAAATATTCCGACAGGACGAAGTTCATCATCGCGCACAGGATCTCGTCGGTCCGGGCGGCGAATCTGATACTCGTGCTGGAAAACGGGAGGATAGCCGAGAGCGGGACGCACGAGGAACTGGTGAGGCGGAAAGGGATATATTACGGGCTGTTTTTGGACCAGTACGGGGAGTATGTCAATGAAGTTGCGGAAAGCTGAGGTCGCTGACGAATAGGTGATAATATGCTATTATATCTTGATAATTGCTGCTTTAACCGTCCGTTTGACGATCAGCGGCAATTACAGATAAGCCTTGAAACACAGGCGAAACTATATGTTCAGCAGGAAATTCTATCAGGGCGGTTTACGCTTCTTTGGTCATATATTCTTGAATACGAAAACAGCAGGAATCCCTTTGATACCCGCCGCGTCAGTGTGTTAACGTGGAAGGATATAGCAGTTAAGACAATATCGGAATCAGAAGAAATAATGTCCTTTGGGGAAATGTTAATAAAACGAAATGTAAAACTATACGACGCTCTACATGTGGCGTGCGCCTGTATAGGCGGGTGTGAATACTTTCTTACAGTTGATAAAGGTTTGTTGAATAAAAAAATAAACGAAATTCGTGTTTGTAATCCCATTGACTTCATCCGGGAATTGGAGGTTTAAATGATGCGTACGGATTCTGTTGTCAGAACAGACGGCATGAACGCCCTGCGGGATAAACTTGGTAAAGTTGACGCCGAGCGGTTTATTATGTTGCTTTTGCGCGAGCCGTTCGATTATACGGCTTGGAGAGCGTGCCTTAATGAAGAGGATATCGGCCTGCGGGAATTGAGCCACCGCGCAATGAGTGTAACGCGAGTTATGGAAAATCAAAGTGACGATTAATCTACGGCAAAGCGGTCGGGGATGGAACCCCGACCCTACAGAACCTATATGCCCGTAGGGTCGGGCTTCCACGCCCGACCGTATTGCACCAGCGTTTCCCAACATCTAACCCGGGAGTGAATCATACGGCCAGAAACAAGTTCATACTGACGAAACCTCATAGAAAGGCGTAAGAGGTGACAGCTTTGATAAATATCAACAATTTGCGCAATTTATGCCATGATAAAAATATCGCGATCACTAAACACGCGAAGAACAGGCTGACAGAACGGGGCATAACCGTTTCGGACATTCAAAGTGCGATACAAACGGGTGAAATCATTAAGCAGTACGAAGATGATAAGCCGTTCCCAAGCTGCTTATTGCTAGGGCTAACAGAGTGTTATAAATATATCCACGTCGTCGCCGGCATTGACGACGGGTATCTGTATATAATAACGGCATATTATCCCGATGAGAATGAATGGGAAGCAGACCTGAAAACCAGAAAGGGGCATTTGTCATGAAGTGTATTTCCTGCGGGGCCAATACCGTTTCCGGAACGACGACCGATGTTACGGACCTGGAAAGCTGTCTCGTCATTGTGCGGAAAGTGCCCTGTCATAAGTGTTCCGAATGCGATGAAGTCATTTACACCGCCGACGTGGTAAAACGTCTGGAAGCCATTACTGCCGCCGCAATAACAGCCGTAAACGAAATAGCGATCGTGGATTACAACAACATAGTCGCTTAATGGAAATATCCAAATACCTGTTACTTGGATATATCTTACAACTAACCCGGGAGTGACTCATACGGCCAGAAACAAGTTCGACATCGACGAAACCCTGGAGAAGGACAGCGAGTTCAACATCAAGCATATTATCCGGCTCGGCAAGTATGTCAGGACGTACAAGGCCGACCTGCTCAAGACCTTCGGGGTCACGATCGTCGGGAGCGTCCTGGGGCTCACGGGGCCCTACGTGACGAAGCTCGCGCTGGACAACGCTTTGCCGCCGGCCCACGCCGACATCCCGCTGATAATCCTGCTGGCCGGGGCGCTGCTCGCCGCGACCGTGATCAACATATTTTTGATACGCTTCCGCGTGAAGCGCATGTCCAAAGTCGGCCAGGGGATAATCCGGGACATCAGGCTCGATCTGTTCACGCATTTGCAGGAGCTGCCGTTCAGCTACTACGACTCGCGGCCCCACGGGAAGATACTCGTGCGCGTCGTGAACTATATAAATTCGCTGAGCGATATGCTCTCGAACGGCATCATCAACGTGGCCACGGACTCGGTCAGCCTGTTCGTCATCATCGGGATCATGCTGAGCATGAACGTTCGCCTGACGCTCGTCAGTATGGCCGGCCTGCCGCTTCTGCTGGCCGTGACCTATATCATCAAGATCCACCAGCGCAAGGCCTGGCGGCTGCACAGCGCGAAACAGTCCAACATGAACGCCTACATCCACGAGAGCATCGCCGGCGTCAAGATCACCCAGAGCTTCGTCCGGGAGGACGTGAACAGGGGCATCTTCGCGAAGGTCACGGACAGCGTCAGGCAGGCGTGGCTTAAGGCCTGCTCGATCCAGTTCTTCATGTGGCCGTCCGCCATGAACATCTCCGTCTGGACGACGTGCCTGCTGTACATTTTGGGGGTCAACTGGCTTTTCGACGGAAAAAACGGGGGCGCCGGCGTCACCGTGGGCGTGCTCGTGGCCTTCGGCGGCTATATAGGCAGGTTCTGGGACCCGATCAACAACATCGCCAACTTCTACAACAGCATCGTCGTGAACATGACCTACATGGAGCGCATCTTCGAGGCCATCGACGAGCCGGTGATCGTGCGCGACGTCGAAAACGCCGTTCCCATGCCCATGATCACCGGCGCGGTCAAATTCGAGAACGTCACGTTCAGCTACGACAAGGGCTTCCCCGTCCTGAACGGCGTCTCCTTCGAATGCAGGCCCGGCGACGCCATCGCGCTCGTCGGCCCGACCGGCGCGGGCAAGACCACCGTCGTCAACCTGATAAGCCGCTTTTACGACGTGGATTCCGGCAAGATCACCGTGGACGGCACCGACATCCACGGCGTCACGCTGAAATCCCTGCGCTCCCAGATGGGCATCATGCTCCAGGACAGCTTCATCTTCGCGGGCACGATATACGACAACATCCGCTACTCGAAGCTCGACGCCACCGACGAAGAGATCGAGGCGGCGGCCAGAGCCGTCAAGGCGCACGACTTCATCACGGAGATGGAAAACGGCTACAGGACGGAGGTCAACGAGCGCGGCTCCAGGCTCTCCGTCGGGCAGAGGCAGCTCATCTCCTTCGCCAGGGCCTTGCTGGCCGA
>JGI20166J26741_11519474_pt1 | contig 12496 bp, 7 predicted proteins | sample TergutCu122P5_FD_26741 | JGI IMG/M metagenome (IMG submission 26741) | reverse complement strand
CTAACAGAAATGAGTACCAGGTGTATTTCCTGGGGTTAAAGGCGGCCGGTGCGTAAGGCTGACAACCTTACCACCATCCTGTGCCGTTGTCATGAAATCTCCAAACCTGAACTTCCTGGAACCCTCCGGGCCACTCCAGGCCTGTAACAGGACTGCTTTACCTTTACCTTAGATAATTCCCCATATTAGATCTGAAGTGGGAATGATGAGAGCTCAGTTTGACACTCCTCCTTTCGGCTGGTGCACCAGGGAGAATAAATCTTCATAATTACACAATATTATATATATATATATATATATATATATATACGCCATAGCCAGGCCCTACAGGATTCACATAATGGACAAGTAGCATGTCTCTGAAATGTTGGTTTTTACTCAGATGCAACTAATATCCCAACAGGATTTTTAAGCACACATTTACTGTGAAAGTTTCAGATCTAACACAGTGTAGACTCTGTTTGGCTAATATTTTCACACTGTAATACTTTTCAAAGCTGCAAGCCTGTTTAAGTCTTTAACTTCATACTGTTCTTGATCTTCCACATTATTTGACTTCTTGGTACTATATCTCCATATCAAAACTTTGGGTGCTCATTTGCTTACAACATGCTCTCTGCAACTTATGCAACCATGAATAAATATCACAACAAACTCCTCTAAAATATAAGTCTTCAAGTATGCATGAATGTTACCTTCTTTGTACAATGAAGAGTTTGACATGCTTGTGCACCTCCCCATCTGGAGCGTTCAAGTGTATTTCTAAATATTGTGTTATGGAGGTCATTGTATTCTTGACAGTTACAGATCAGGTGTGGCATAGTTGTACTCTAACCTCATAATCTTCAGCACTTTCATCTGAACTCTCATTCCTCAACATCAGCTCAAAAACACCTTCTCTCTCTACTTTGGCATTGAGCTCTCTGAACAGCGTAGTCAATAATGTGACTAAGCTATAAGCTGGATGATACTGGGTTCAATTCCCAGACATCTCAAACATCCAGACCAGCTGTGGGGCTCACCCAGTCTCCTATTCAGTGGGTACCAGGGGATCCTTCCCCATGGGTACAGTGGCCAGGGCATGAGGCTGACCTCTCACCTCCATGTTGGACAGAGATTAACAACAAATACGGCGATAACTCCACTCCACCTCTTTATAGCATCAACAGGGGCATGTTCATCTTTTCTTATCTCCTTACAACATTTTCATATATTGCTTAGGGAAGAAACTGATTACACTCACTATTACAACCACAAGATGTACTTTGTATTCTTGTAAGGTGGAGCATACACATTCTGCACAATAGTATACAATGGTCTCTTTGTATTACAAATGCAATATTCTGTCACTAACATACTCTACCCTTTTAACTGCTTGTATGATCCTCTCATGTAAGGAAATGTTTATTAATTCTGAATTTATGTTTAGAATAACTGTTTGTATAAAAGAAAATTGTCTTCTGGTTCTGTATGACAGCTAGGGTCATATTATTGACTGTAACAAGTAAAATAACATATTTACAACCTTAAATCCCAAATCATTACTGCATTACCATCCTACATGAAAGAGATGGTGCTAAATGGATGTGATCAGATTACAGCTAATGTGTCAGCTGCAGATACATGACAAAACAAACCCACGAGGAACCTAATGTGCTCTTTCATCAGCAGAAGAAAATTATGAATGTGCCAATGAACTGCTAATATTTTAAGAAATGGCAGCTTGAATGACCTAACATTGAAAGTTCAATGGTGGTTAATTGATTCAATGTCTGCTTAAAATTAGGTACCCGTGATCACTACATAACTGAAATGCAACATACGTTTTGATACTGACATCTCTTCACACAAAATGTAACAATTGTACCCTGTTGATGTGTCAGGATCTTGAAGGTGAGGTTAGTGCAGGACAGGTCCATCTATGCCTCACACCAATTTGAAATATGGAGGCTGGGACAATGAGAAGGGCATATATATCTAGCTGTCATCAGTGATGACTGAGATGATGTAAAACACTTCCTTCTAGAAGGCACATACAGAATACACAGGTGGTCTGGGATCCATAAATATCAACTGGCTGACAGCGATGGGACTCAAGTTGTCTGCACTTGGGCATGTATTGCAGGAATACCCTTTTCAGTCTTCCAATTCCATATGGCTCTGGAGAAATACTGATTCCATTATATTTTTTCTTCCAATAGACGTTCATTCTTCCATTAGTGAAATAAATCTTCTGCAAAGAGTCTGAATTGTCTGTACTTGTGATGTAACAAAATTCTCAGTTTTGTTACAAACAGGAGATGAGTAATGCTGGCAGAATGAAGGATTATTTCCACAATGTAAAACATGGTAGTTTTAAAATCTACAGGCTAGTTCAGTACCAGTGTATATTAACTGAATTACCTTTGTCAGTAATATTTAGTGTAAAGTGGTAAAAAAAAACACTACATTTACTCTCAATATATTTATTCCTTAAGGCATCCCATTACAACCCCAATTCTGGAAGAGAAAAACTTCACACAACCTGGAAATGAGATCAGAGATAGCAAGAACTTGGGTAACAGAACAATTAAATTAATCACAGCACTGTATGTAAAGCACACCTAACTTGCTTCATTGCACAGTAGTACAAAACATCAGGGAGTTATGCTGCCGGATGTCTTACTGCTGAACCTTATGTGGGACTAGTGCCAAAAAAAAAAATTACATAGTCACCTTAGGGAATTTGGGAAGATTTTCTGCGAATACATTTACTTTCATGTGTCCTCATTCTTATTTTCTATTTTAACTGACAGGTTATATCATTCACAATGGGAAGGAAAGAGGGGGATGTAAAACTGCTGCCATCATTCAAAATTTATGTTATGGGGAGAAAGCAAAGAAACCCATAGATACAATTTTCCCATCTGTCAAGGCTGATAAATGTGATATGCCATTAAACTATGTAGTGGTCCATAACCCTTTTATTGCGATGGGCCACATTGACTGTTTGTATCTTTGTTGTGAACCGCAGATAAAATGAGTGATGCTGGGACAGAAAATGAAACTGTATAGAAAACAGACAATAGCTGCATTTCTTCTTATAAAGTTGTGTTAAGAATAATCTCTCACTAAGCTTCTAAACCCTTATACACTTATACCGAGAAAAAAGAAAGAAAGAAAAAAATTCTACATATATATATATATATATATATATATATATATGTATATATATATATATATGTGGGGCGCGCGGTAGCTTAGTGGTTAAGGCACTACACTACAAACCGGCAGGTCGCGGGTTCGATTCCCGATGGTGTCATTGGAATTTTTCAGTGACTTCACCTTCTGGTCGCACTATGGCCCTGGGGTCGACTCAGCCTCTAACAGAAATGAGTACCAGATGTATTTCCTGTGGGTAAAGGCGGCCGGTGCGTAAGGCTGACAACTTTACCACCATCATGTGCCATTGTCATAAAGTCTGGGAACCTTAACTTCCTGGAACCCTCTGGGCCACTCCAGGCGTGTAAGAGGACTGCTCTCTCTCTCTCTCTCTCTCTCTCTCTCTATATATATATATATATATATATATATATATATTGGACTCCAAGTAAGAGGAATCAAAATGTTACGTAAAATGTTTTTAAAGACGTTATAGTTATAAATGCTTTGCTTACTTTCTGTGGTGTTTTAGAACATTAATTAATTAAATCATATTACTACTACAATTATTAAAAAACACACAATTCAAAATGAAAGCAAAAAGTCAAAATGTCTGTAAAACATACAGAACAATTATTATATTATACTGAGTGAGGTATTGCCTGCATAACCATATTTGCGGGACATAAAGTTGAAATGAAGAACACAGTTTCCAGTATTTCATTGTCCAGCATCCAACACTGAATTGAAACAAATGTTTAACAAGATTTTTGCAGAATAATATTTTCTGGAAGTTTGTCTGTGTTTGACTTTACTTCTGTTGCAGTACTCAATTGGTGCTACAGATGTTCAGCTGTTGACATAGAACAGATATTATTTTTTGTACAGTTCACAAACAAGAATTTTTGCTTGCAGACAGTGTCATCACGTCTGCTGCGAACTTCCCTGACTTCTGGAATGACTTAGAAGGCAGTCCAGAAAAAAACAGCCTTAGGTCTGACGCTTTGTATGCATCCTTTAATAAATCATTAGTGTTTAGGTCAGTTATTTCCAACTGATATTTGATAAGATTATTGTTGTTTACTTTGCAAGGGTTTTCAAAAAACCAACTTGTTACTGGAATGAGAGTGAAAAATTGTTGATGCCTGATGACAGTTCATTTTGAAGCAACTGGATATCTCAAAAAGTTTTCCTATAGCCATGCAAACTTTTTTCCTCCAGAGGTTTCAAAAATGCTTTTGCAGGAAGTAAAGTGAACTACATTTTACCCGTACAATGTGCCACATAATCAGTTCTACCTTCATTTCAAAAACTGTCATATTTGAAAACACACCAGACAGCTTTCCTTTAACTTAAAGCTTCATATTAAGCTCATTCATCAGGGATACTGCACCTACCTGAACCACAAAATGAAGAAGCCATTCCACATTTGACAGTTTAGTTACTGATTTGCTCCTTTCGTGAATGAAAGGAGCAAAGGTTTCAAATTAAAACAATATTCTTAGTACTTTATTTCTCCTAACCCAGACGACCTTGTTTCAGCTTCATAAAGGACATCACCAAATGCTATCTCAGTTTCTTTCAAAGTGTTCTGATGATTCAAACCACATTTTCCTATGAATGAGGCAGTAAACATTATGACCTCTGTAGAGGAAATATGCCTCAGAACATCAGTGAAACTGGACTGCATATAAATAATACAATGATTTGTCCCTGAAAACAGAGAGTTTTCTTGCAGCATGTAACTGATAATATGACCAATAGCAATAGCAATCGTACATTTTCAACATCTGCGTGTCCACTTTTAAAGCTTCCCATTTTGGTTTTAATGATTTGGGTGTTTCTTTCATTTTCATGAAAAGATCTCCAGTTGAAGTACCATGCAAAATGACACATTTGTGAGCTCTCTTCATAAGGACAATATTTTTCACGACATGGATGAAGATCCAAGGTACTGCAATATCTGCAACATCATCACTTTCATACGAGACTAGCAAAAACTTTAGAATGACTTTGCTGTTTCTTTCAATCGTTCATGCAAACTGCTCCATAATTCACATATTCTTCCTGTCTCCGTGCATTCTGAAAGACTGATGTATTAAAACTGCTTCCTTTTTGCAAAGCAGAGTTTCTCAGTTGCTAAGTTGCAGGATTTCATTTATATAACATATGCAAAAGTTTTTCCTTTCTTAGCTACCTGTTCAGCAATTCTGTGACTGGCATGGACCCATGGTTTGGTTTGACTACACTGTCTTTGAAATCAAATCTAATACTGACACATAGGATATATCAGCTAATGTACTTTATCACATTTTGTTCAACTAGGAACACAGTCACATCACAATGTGTTTTAGTTTCGTCCTGACATTTCAACCGACAATCTTTCCTTGCAAACAGAAACATACAGGTTCACCACTTCAATATGTGGTAAAGTGGTCAATTGTTCACTATTCTCTAAATATTTATTTTTGCAGCAGACTTTAGGTACTAACTTTAGGTACTAACCAATAAAATTTAGTACAATCTTTGCAGAGATATCCCATTATATTATCAAAACAGTTTTAAAAATACAAACACAAAAAATTACTGTAAAATAATTCTGTTTTCCACAGTTTCACTACATGCTTCACCTGATGATGGTCACCACGACCAAAACATGTAGTGAAACTATGTAAAACAGAATTGTTTTACAATACAACTGCTGAGTTAGACTGTATTTATACAACAAAAAATCTGGTACAGTGGAATACTATGAACAAACACGTGGAATACTATGAACAAACACGTGGAATACTATGAACAAACATGTGAAATACTATGAACAAACACGTGGAATACTATGAACAAACACGTGGAATACTATGAACAAACACGTGGAATACTATGAACAAACACGTGGAATACTATGAGCAAACACGTGGAATACTATGAACAAACACGTGGAATACTATGAAACAAACATGTGGAATACCATGAACAAACATGTGGAATACTACGAAACAAACATGTGGAATACCATGAACAAACACGTGGAATACTATGAAACAAACATGTGGAATACGATGAAACAAACAAGAAAACTGAGGAACAACATGCAGTTCAGATATTATGCCAGAAACCATGCAATGTTTTGTAGAGAAAGGGTAACTAACAACAGCTTTTAATTAAAAAGTAAAAAATCAATTTTGCCATCTGAAGACATAATCTCACAACAATTAACTTAAAGATGCCAAATGACTTTTAAAAGTTTATTGTGAAGTCAATGTTTGCTGGATTTCAAATACTTTTGATTTCAAGTCAGTGCTCATATTATTAAACATTAAGTTATTTATACTGCAGCAATGTCTGATTGGTTTTTGTTACATGTCATTGATTGAATGAGACAATGTACCCTTATGCCAAAATGTAACATTATAAACTTAAACAAAAGAAGCATATAATCTATTTGCTTCTTTTTTTTTTTACCATTTCTGTTAAGCTTATTCTTTGTATAAAGTTCTCCTCAATTGCAAAAAGGTTTCGCTTTTCATACATTTGCTAAGTGAACTAATGACAGTCAATATGACTGAGAAGCCACTGCACTCTGTGCATACTTGTGGAACCATATTATAAAGGGAGATCCAAGACACACAAATAGTAGCATGATTTATTTTATACTGATTCTAAATGTGAACTTGGAATGGAAAAACAGAACCACTCAAACTATACAAAGTGTAACCCAAGATTTTGTGGACACTAAAAGTACTTCTGGTATGCTTTCCCATGCTCTTCAGTGGTGAAGGATATAGCCACTCTCAAAGTGGCCTTCAGCTGCTCATTCCTTTCAGTTCAGTGTCTGTTGTGTAGTATTATTCTACATGGCCATTACTGAGGGATGACAAATGGGACATAAGCCAGTAACGACATTGGAATATTCTGAATTTGGGACATGATAAAAATGTTTCTTACTACAGAAAAATAATCCTTCACTTGTAAGTATTTTGCAACCCCTACTAAAGGCCCATGGCAATAGCGAGACCAGTCAAATAATTCAAATCAAAACCTAAACACTATATTTCAATTGAATTATTGATAGTGGCATATCTTACACATCCCAAGTAATGGTTTTATTCACATTACTTTGCACCAAAGATAAACCATATTAAAGTGAGGCTTGCATAAGAAGCTTTAAATGGCAGATAATAATATGGTTCTCTAGACGTAGCTGTGTAAGAATATTATGTTGCTATATGTCCATATCTGGCACATATCATACATACACAGCATTTTGGCAGATGTCTCTGCTTTGGTCTTCAGGTGATCATTGTTCTACTTGCAGATTAAGATTAGAGTGCATGGTTTCTACAATACCCAAGATATCTGGAATAACTAGTACCACCTGGCTAACAGGTAGTGTACCAGATTACTGTTAACAACAGTTCTCAGTTTTAATCTAGCTATTGCATTTAATTTTACAGGAACAAAAACAAAAATTTGTCAGTATGACAATAAATCACCTGACAACAGGATTCAAGGTGACTCCCAAGATGGTTTGTATTAAACATACTTCTGACAATACATATATCAAATATATCATTGGTATAATGAACCATTCCTTGTCCAAAACTGTAGATAATCTGTGATGACTGAAACATATTTCCTTTCTCAGTTCATGATAACGTGTTTCTATGTATATGAAAACCAAGATGAGACAAAGTAATATATGCCACATGTGGTAAAATTCAAGTTAATTTACCACACATTGGTCAGTCAGAAGGTGCATGTTCTACACATAAAATGTGAGCTCCTAATTCAAATAAAAGAACCAAAACTGTGTATTCACACTTATCTTTGTGATTAAGGGGATAACCAATTATTTTATAGTTCTTTAAATCTTTAGTGTACGGCCTTTTAAATGCCAAGTTTCTGCTGCAGACAGAGAACTAATCAATTTCAATGCTCAGTGCAGAACTGTTTTCCATGTAAAAAAAAAAAACAGATAAACATTTAATGGAACAACTTTGTCCCATTCATCTGTTAAAGGTTACAGAAATAGACAGAAAATGCTTTATATTTTAAGTAACTTTTCAGTCAATAAAACAAACATTTTTTAAATAACAAATGAAAAGATAAAACACGTAATTAGCTACCATTTGTAATTTCTATTACTTCAAAAATGTTCTTGCCACGAAGCTTGTGAGCATAATAACGTATGTGCTGAACTGAAGAAACACAGTATTATGTCCAAAATGCACAGCAGATGACCTGTTTCTAGAATATCACATACCTGGTTCAGAAAATAAAACTTAATAGTATTAGAGCATGCATTAATAACAACATCATGTTCGATACGTCACACAACAAAGCACTATATCAACAAGTGAGGGAGATACACAGTAGCCTTATAGTTGTAAAAAACAGGCATAATTTATATTTACATTAATTCCTCAGTAAAACTACAACTGAGGTTAGTCCTTGAACAGGCAAGAGAACAGGGTGTACTGGATTGCATATGTTCATGGGCACATATGTTCAGTTTTGTGTACAGTTCTGCATTGCTCCATGCCAACCCCAAGCACACCAGTAACACTTCACAAATTAACCAGACAGACAATGCAATCAAACCCCATTACAATGCCACTTGTGTGCCACCACTATTGCACTGAAGTGGGAGTGGCAGTAAGTTTAAATTGTTACTTCTGTTTTAATATTATACATTTTCCATGCAACTGTATTATATTTACAAAAGTTCAATATAGCATATACAGCATAGCATATTCATTCATAGTGTACACACAGCACACCAAATATCTGATTCCAAAACTTTCCACGCATGAAGGAAGATCAAAATACAGATGGTTGGACACAACATAACTGCATTTAAATGTATACTGTATGTAGTTATATTTAATTGTATTTTAACTGTATTTAACTGAAACTACAACTTCGATTGTAAGAATTTTAAACACAACAATAATTTAATCACATGTGAGAATTTAATAGATAAGTTGAAACATATACTGCGTATGTCATAGAAGACTCCTTGACGATGGCCTGTAAGTCAGGCCGAAACATGTCAGAGAAATGATTAATAATAAAAAAGTGTTGTGCAACAAGTTGGTATTGAACTTTTGTAAATGTTCTATGTTTGCTTTATTTTTATTTGACTTAATATGATATGTGAACCAGTCATAAGGAAAGGTACAAGTGTGTGTGTGTGTGTGTGTGTGCATGGATTTGCATTTAACTGCTGCTGTATAATAGCAAAACATCACATGTATTCTGACTTTAAACTAATCTGCTTGGAACAAAACATGTACCAATTTTTACATGAAATTTATTTGTCATTTCTTAAAGAAATGGAATGAGTGGGAATGATTTTATCTGGTTTAGTGTAAGAACAAGTGTTGGGCTCTTTTTAACACAGTAATAAAGCTTCAGGTTTCATAAAAAACAAGGAAATTTTTGACTACATGAGAAACTATTGGCTTCTGAAGAATTACATGGCTCTAAGGAGTTATTTAAGAGTTCTCCTTTATCATTTTACCATACATAGTGGAAACTGACCAACATTTATCACTCTCCTTCTCTGCATGTCACACAGACTCCACATGTCATGACCATATGCAGTCACTTTTATTCAAACTGAAATGTGTTTATATATGTTAGCGCACATTATGAAAGAGTCTACTGGTTTTTTCGAACAGCAAAAAAGAATGGTTGAACTCAAACTGTCCTACGAGACTTCTTGGAATTTTAATGGAAGTGGCAAGTTACCCACAAACTTCCTTCACAATTATAACATAGAATTGCTGTTCATATGGTTGAATGGATATCATGCAAGAGTGGCAGTACACTAATAAGGCTGTACTGCAGTGTGACTGTAATACAACAAGGCATTCATATAATGGGTTGCCTAGTTATATCCTCAACTGGTGCACAGTTGTTCAGGTAGATCAACTATAGTACTAATAATATATTCAAGTGATTACATTATTTTGTTCAGCACATTTGTGAGTAATGTCAATTCCTATGCACATATACCATTTTGGCTTGGTTTTTTCTTCACTGCTAAGTTCAGAGTTCCCAGTTACAGAGATGCAGTCTAGCATCTCATCACCATGCATGACTACCAATACAAAAATATTGCTTGTAACTCTTTCTACATATATGAACATGTCTTGAAATAACCAATTTTGTAGTAGAGCCAGCTCTTTTGTAAATATGTCAACAATTCAAATATGAGAATGCTTGCAGTGTGTTCTGCCACAATAAAGCAGTCCTTTTATAAAATTGGAAAATGATACAGACTTGTTATTTCCTTAAATATCATTATCACTCATACCACAATGCAGTGCTTCTTATACAACAACAACACAGAACTGGTTTCCACCACAGAAAATATAAGATTTCCATAATTTGGAGGCCACAGTCCTATTTATGCAAATGGATGGCACCACATGAAAATGAAGCTGGCATTAGGGTATGAGAAATATTATGCTCCATGATATGTCAAGACAGCCAAACAACTCTAACATTTCAGTTGGTCATGCACAGAAGAAGAAGGAGGAAAGAATGCTGAGAATGTGCATGTCACAAATAGTTAAGTTCATAACTACATATTCAACTATACAGGCAAGTAGAAAGAGAACACCCCATTTTAAAAATTTTATATGTTATTATAGATAGTTTTAAGGTTGGTACATACTCTGTGAAGATGGCACTGTCATGCTGAAACATGTGAGAGTGAAGTGACTTCAATATTACGTATTGCAAGCACATTTAATGGGTACATTAAATTAAAATAAGGAACACCCTATGTTTAAACCAGGAGTTAACTCATTCAACCATTTTAGAGTTTAAATGATCAAGAAATAAACAAAACCCAAATTAACCCTTGAAAGAAGGAATAACATTCAGACAGAAGACAAAGTTCACAAGAGCAGATGGGGCAAAATAAATCTGAACTTCAGCCCATTGCCACGTACTCAGTAATAGTTGGGCCGTGATCCAGAAATGATGTCATACCCCTTCAGGCCATATGTTTAAACCTGAAAGATAACCCCTTAGGCTTTTTTGTTTATAAGCAACCCTTTCAATATTTAAAATCTCCAAGGTCACATCACAATGCAGATACATAAATAAAACCTACACTAACACTTGGATCTTTAAACTAACTGATGAAAACAAAAACCATGTGGACACATGTGTTTGAAAACAAATGTACATGGCCTAGGTATTACAAAGACCTTATCCCTTTCATTAACCCTTTAATATTGCAATTAAGTGACCAATTTTATGTTTTGTCTACAATGTATGGTTTTAAACATGATCATTTTATGCTGAGTACCAACCTGTAACAACATTCAGTAAGACAATATCATTGCAAACCAAAGGATATGTGAACCCTTCATTTTTTATCCATTTATGGAACGATACATATACAGTTCAGACTTTCAGTGACTAATTTCAGAGAAAATATATTGTTACTGTGTTGGAAACCACAGGAGCTTTGATGTTTGTGGTATATGTTTGTGAAAACATACAGGACAAAGCAAGTACTGAGACTGAAAACAGTACATTAAAAGTCTGTGTACTGAATCAAATGTCATAAATTAGAACATACGTGTACAAAAAATATGTTTTTCCATAAGGCTCATTGAAATCTTAAAATAGTCAAATATATGACAACCAGTATGCTATTCACAATTACTGCATTCAATTAACATCACAAGTTTCAGAGTGCTATACATTATTTTCTTTGAGTTTTTTCTATGTTTGTCTTCCTTACTGTGTCAGCTGTGATGTTACAGTGAAGTGTTTCTTCACTGAAAAACACTGCGTAGCACAAGCTCTGACATATGGTTCATACTACTGTTGTGTTACAACTTTAATGTGGCATATCTTGTAGGGTTTTGCTATGTGGATTTTACTGGCTCAAGGACTGAACAATGACTGGAGTATATAATAGTACACAATCCTCAAACCAATAATGTTCCATAGAGCAGCACTCTTAAAAATATGCCATATTATAAACTGCAAATATAGTGACGTGGTTCAGACTCAGAGTCGTTTAATACTAACTGAATGACTAAATCTCACATGCCTAATCGTGACATCTTATTGTGCCATATATATATATATATATATATATATATATATATAATGTACAGTAAGCACAGCTGTATACAGCACTCATTTTTTTGGTGTTTTCCACCTCCTGGCTAAAACACAGTCATGTTCAGGCAGTCCATCAGTTACATGTAAACCATATATATATACAGAGTGTCCCAGGAGGAATGTGAAATACTTCGGGAGAGTGTTCCTTGAGTCAAACTATACCGATATAACCCAAAACACCTATATCCAAAGTTGA
>JGI20166J26741_11519363_pt1 | contig 12497 bp, 5 predicted proteins | sample TergutCu122P5_FD_26741 | JGI IMG/M metagenome (IMG submission 26741) | reverse complement strand
TATATATATATATATATATATATATATATATATATATATATAAACCAAAAAGTTGTCTACACGCTATGCAGATGACGCGATTACGAAAAATGATAAAACTAATCAAAAACATAAAACAACCAACTCCTAATCAAGCCAGGTTAGTTCAGTTAGGTTACTCAACGACGTATCACGACGCAAAGCCTGTTTAAATGCATTTTATTATTATTTCGCTGTTGTTGTTTAAGTAGTAAAATATTTAGTGGGCATTAAAAACAGCAATCAGCAAATGTACTGCGGAGGAGGTTAATCCAGCTCTTAAAGAGATGAACAACTATACGAGGGGGGTGGGAGCGGCATTCAAACCGCCAGAACAGATGCGAAGTTAGAACAAACAAACTAAACGGGATGATAAACACATAGAATTATTTCGCATGAGAACCGCACACATGGCTTGTTCCTACAACAAGCTAATTACAATCTCACAACACAAATTCCTTGCTTAGGTACTTAGATATGCACAGAACCAGGGCGACACAGACAGCGAATGCTATGAACTGCACACATCCTACATTTGCACCATTTTCAGTCTACTTCGCGTAGGGAAAGTCGGCCACCTGTTTTGTGTTTGTGTGTGTCTCTGCAGGCGACATGATTTCAATTCCGACCTACTTGACCTAGTGTACCGAAATTCTGAAAGAACGTCATGACAATGGAAGGCATCCAAATTTTGTTGGATGTTTCAGTTGTACATATTCAGTCATAACACCAGGATGGCCGCAAATTTATGAGGTGGGAGTTACACAGAGGTCTGAAATAGCGCAACACAATCTATTTCAATAAACGTGAAACATTTTTAAGATATCTTGTGTTGAATGTTACGCAAGAACACGACGCACGGCAAGAACTGTGTATTTAACTTCCGATCTTTCCTTAAGGTTAGACATCCCGCTCAGCTAAATGAATTTTCAATCTCTAACCCACTTTGTTTTTATTGGTGCCTGATGATAGCTTTTATATGAGTCGAAACATGTGGCATGAACGACAAAATACTCTAAAATCTTAGTTGCAATTTGAGGTCACGTTTCTATTCATACAATTACTCCGGTTTTACGACCATAACTTAATATTTGGAGCTACGGAGGTAGAAGTTGGCACAGGGGTAGATCGTAGACACACTTTCATATTTAATATTTTGTTGACCGTGTATCGTGATATACCCGTACAATAAGAACCAATAGGATGCACTATTTACTTTCAATTTAATTCAGTAATTAACCTCTACATGTATCGAGCAGGCTTTCAAATTTAAACAATTCCATTATTTTCAGCATGATACATACCAGTTGCTGTATATACAGTGTAGTACCTCCTGATGATGAGCAATAAGCCTGCTCGAAACATGTAGAGGTTAATTACTGAAAAAAATGAAAGTAAATAGTGCATCCAGTCGGTTCTTATTGTACGGACACACTTGCATGTTCAGCATGAAACGTATTTTTTACGTAAACAAATATAAACATGCAAGATTTCAGGTTTCCGATGCGAAGGCCTCGACTGTAAGTATGGCAATGGTGCTTGGCCACTGAAATTACGTCCGATAAACTTAATGCGGACAAAATCTTTAAACTGTTACGTACTTTTCTTTTTAAATAACCAACAAGACGCACTAATTATCCAGATTTATTCTGTTATAAAATTCTACATGTTTCGGGCATCTTCTCTGCCCACCATCAGCAGTTTTCTACTGTACATTCGACACTGGTAAGTTTCATGCAGGTTTTGATGACCGCTTCCAAGCAGAGAAAGAATGGAACTGCAGTTCCATCCTTTCTCTGCTTGGAAGCGGTCATCAAAACCTGCATGAAACTTACCAGTGTCGAATGTGCAGTAGAAAACTCTTGATGATGGGTAGAGAAGATGCCCGAAACATGTAGAATTTTATAACAGAATAAATATGGATAATTAGTGCGTCTTGTTGGTTATTTAAAAAGAAATCTATTACGATGCACAGTAAAAATGAATGTAAATGTTACGTTCTTCCAAAGCAAAGCAAAGCAATGTCAGTAATCAGTAACAAAAACCTCGAACACGTTCATTAAATTGTTTGTGTTTTTTATGTTCAGGCAAGTGTTCTTTGAAGGATTTATTACATAGAACGTCAAAATAATTTTATTTACAAATGTAAAATGTTAAGTTTTAAATATAAGTTTAGAATCTACGTTAAAATATAAGATATTGATAAAATTGTAACTTAACACATTTATCATTGCAGCCAATAAACGATTGTGACTCCACTGGGATTCAATCTTGTGGCCAATTATACGGGTGGACGCATTTCTGAACCAGTACGTATCAACACTCCGCTATAAACTGGAAACAACCAACTTCGTACTATAAAAATGCCATGGAAGATAAATCGCATATCTGCCGTTATTACTCCTTCATCAACAGTACACCGATAACAAAACTACGAACTACTGAGGTGGGCGCGAGAATCATGTCAGAAATCGAAACTGGTAACAAAGTCGCACGGCCATACAGATGAAGGAAGCCCGCTCATGCGGTTCAAGAGAATAAATTGTTCCACGCACAAGTAACAGAACTTGAAAATTAGCAATTTAGAACTACAGCCTACGCAAGATTGACACCGGAGCTGTATAAGAAGCTCAAAAGATTCACAGTAAGAAAACGTAATTATTATGTAGGTTTGAAAGTTAATAACATACAGCTGCCAAAGGCCTTGTACAGTAGATTAAAACAGAACCCAACGCAAAGTAAACAAAAGTTTGTGAAGGAATAGTAATATTAAAATTTCCAAAGACCGATTCTTTATCCTTTCTAAAAGTCGTACATGTACATCAATATGCAGACCGCTTTACTGGGCCAACGGTAAAAGTGCATTCGAGACATGAACTTACAACTGACAAATTGTACAGCTGACCGCGGGAGCTACTTGTGCAATCTACAAGACTTCCCACAGCTGCACTGACACATAAATATCAATGATGCACTACTAAGTCCCACGTTAAGATAGGACAACACTCCGCAGAGCGGACGACATCAACTGCTGCGCAGTAACCAATGCGCAGCACTCACTTCCGCTGTATAAACCGGTCTGTTCACATACATCGAAACCAACACAAAGGAAAAACAGCAAACCCCGTGGAGTAAAGATGTCCTTCTTGAATAGCTGACAGTCGAACTGCTGTTCACATTGTTCACAAAAGTCTTCCACTAGACCAGATCTGCTCAACCCGCAGATATGGGGCAACATTTCTTCCCTGACAGTATTATGTTGCCCAGACTGCTGTATATTACAGTTCATCTATAGCACTCCGTTACGTGCAGACGGCTACTGAGAAAGGTTGGATTCAACGACTTGTAAGAGCTTCCAATATCCTTAGTAAAAGGGGATGGAGCAGCATTCTTTAGTCCCACACACATATTTTTACACAAAACAGTCGTAAACAACACACAAGACAGGATAAAACAGGTTACATGTTTCGGCTTGTTAAGCCAAAATCAAGCTCTTATTAATAACGTCAAAAAGGCACTTTACACTGCAATATGTGCAAGATCTCCACCGTTATATAAGGTAATACAGTATAACTGTACCTAAAAAATTTTTAAGTGGCTTTTAACACAAGAAACCTTGACATATATGTATATATGCACATGATAATAGCGTGAATATATAAAAACTAAAGGTAAAAAGGTTTAGAAACATTTTTAATGTGATTGTAGGCAGCAGGTACGAACTGAAGATAATGCAGTGCGATATGACTCGTTTACTGTTTATTATATAAAGTCATGTAAGATCTGGTAACATATTCGCCTGCCTACAAGCAACATTTAAAAAAAAAACTATTAAACCTTCATACAACATTAGTTTTGAAAATATATTCACATTACTATCATGTATATGCAGGGATCTTGCTTTAAAAGTCACTTTTAAAAAACTGTAATTCATATGTATTACTACACTGTAAAGGTGTTAAGTGTCTTTTTAGCGTTCTTAAGAAGGGCATGATAATGGCTTAATAAGCCGAAACATGTATCCTATTTTATCCTGCTTTGTAAAGGTAAAGCAATCCCATTACAGGCCTGGACAGGCACTGAGGGTTCCAGGAGTTTGAGGCTCCCAGATTTCAAGACAATCGGCACATGAAGGTGGTAAGGCTGTCAGCCCTACGCACCGGCCGCCTTTACCCCAGAAAATATTCCTGGTACTCATTTCTGTTACAGGCTGAATCACTCCCAGCCATAGTGCGGCCGGAAGGATTATGTCAATGAAGAATCCCAATTACACCATTAGGAATCGAAACCGCGGCCTTCCGGTTTGTAGCGCAGTGCCTCAACCAACTGCGCCACCGCGTACCCCTATCCTACTTTGTATGTTGTGTAAAACAATGTTGAGTAAAAACAATACATCTGTAAATGAACAGCACAACGAGGATGTGTCGCCTCAAAACATTCTTCTGTCGCTTCTCAAAGTCCGCCCCCTTCCATCAGCCTGCACACAAACATCGGGTCACGCTAATCCTAGTGGGATCTTGTGTCGAAGTGGTAAAAACTACTATTGGAACCTCGAAGACTGGGGGCCCACCAATTAAATCCTTGCTAAATTTCAAGGTGTGATTTACAACATTACATTCTTTCAAGCTGTTCAGTGTCAATGTGGGGCCTCTGGGTATTTATACTCGTACGTCCAGGAACATTATGTCTGTATTAAAGGCGAAGTGCCTATCTAAAGAACCCTGCTCATAACAATTGATGCTGTGACAGTCAACACAACTAGCCTATACATATTTTTTTATATTTTGTTGACCGTGCATCTCGATGCAAATTCTTGCTAATACCAACTTGACACACTTTTTCATGTATATATTTATTTCATCTCTCTACATGTTTCGAGCATCACAGTGCTCATCATCAGGAGATCGAACTGTATTAATACATCATCTGGTATGGTGTACTAATACAATTCGATATCCTGATGATGAGCACTGTGATGTTCGAAACATGTAGAGATATGAAATAAATAAATACACGAAAGAGTGCGTCAAGTTGGTTATTACAAAGAATTAGCCTATACATATTTTAATCAGAGCGACACTAAAAACTGTATAAAATATAAGGACAATACATAAAAAAATTGCTTCATCGGAACTGATACCCCAGTTTTACAGTGTTTTTATCATGTTGCATACTAGCAGCGTCGTTAAATAACGTAACACCATATGATCAGCATATACCAGCAAACTTTCTGTCAGACACAGCCCTTCTGTATTCCTCTAAACACTAAATGTATCTTTGAAGTGAGTCATCCCAGTTGTGCTGCATACAATTATAAATACAGGTACAGTAAAGTCAAACACAACTTTAATGTGTGATTGCTAAGGTGTTTTATTCACATATCGTATCTTAGGAACAACTACATGTTTCGGCCTTTCTTTAGGCCATCATCATGTTGATCATTTATTCCTTATGAGGCAACTATACTATATGCAATGTCAAGACTTTTGTTTCTAACGAGAAGGCTTCACAATGCATATTGTATAGTTGCCTCATAAGGATTGAATGATCAACCTGATGATGGCCTAAAGAAAGGCCGAAACATGTAGTTGTTCCTAAGATACGCTATGTGAATAAAACACCTTAATAATCACACATTAAAGTTGTGTTTGACTTTACCTGTATTTATAATACACGTATCGATGTATCGATCATGCATTTATCATCTTCAGGTCATTCAATGCAAAATTCTTAAAAGCAAGGTAAAAAATGTAAATATCGCTGACAAAATGTCGCAAATGATGTAAAAAATATACTACAATGCATTTGCAATTCTCGATGTTGTGTCGGATAAATACAGAATACTAATTCCCAATTAAAATACGTTAAAATCAAATCAAATTAAAAACAAATTAAAATATTTTGTTTTTGTCACACACTGAACCGAGAAACTGGTTAGCCGCTTTCTATCTGCTGTTCCTTGATGCATGACAGGATACCAGTTGCAGGCTGAGTGACGGACACTGCATTTTTTATTGCCAGGTCTTAAGTCTTCGATGCTTTCTTTTCTCTATTGCGATTTATTCAGCTTCAATATTCTTTTGTCTACGATTTTATTATCACTATTTCTTATATCCAATTTTAGTAACTTTTACACTAAGGATCAATGACCTTGTCAAAGAACCTTACCAACCTCACATCTTCCGCACACCATTTTCTTCTCGTTCTTACTTTACTTCACTTTTATCGTCCCCTCTCTATTCCCCTTGTGCTACTGACTGACAGCAGACCTTCCACAGTTGAAAATATTCAACCAACACCCTCCTCCCCCCTTTTTACCATTCCACGAGAAAGATCGGCATTGTAAGCACGAAGGTGTGTGGGTGTATATATATATATATATAGTGTGCTTGTCCACTACTGACAACTACATGATAAATGCAATTCAGCCATTAGAACCAACTTGTGAACGTGTAAGTATACCACAATCATCGGCAGGGACCCTTTCACAATCGCTTCCCCATGAAGATTGAGACAATAAAAATTTTCGAAACTTCAGAACCATAAAAAAGTAGTACCACACAGCAACAGGAGCCACACTGTGTAAGGTTTTGAACTGTTCATACAAAGTGCGTCACCGACAAAGATTTTGTCATTCGACAGAGAATTCACATCTGTAACGTTCTCTGCGAATTAAAGCAGGAATGCGATGACTATATAGCTGGAAATGTTCTTGGCTTGCGGAAGCCTCAAAAAGCTACTGCACCAAACACATACCAAAGTTTAGTGCAGGATTGCTCAAATAGTTTTCAACGGAGAAGTCCTTCTTCACAGACGCGTTCAAAACTTCAACTGGCCTTATGCCTACATTGAAAGAGGCGCAGAGACCAATATCAAGTGACCTGTGGATGTGCTTCTACTGATACAAGTACTTGCAAAGTTACGTGCAGCGGAATACTTACCAAACTTTGTGACGACGAATAGAATTATTCAACTAAGCAGAATTAACTAAATAAAGATATGCAGTTAGGAACGAACACAGCTCACACAGACAAATCTTTGAGCACAGGACGTCTAATCTTACACGTCGGCCAACACGAGGAGAATTATTTTATTTTATTTTGTCAAGAATTTGGACCTTTTACTTAGGCAGGAAGATATCCTCTTTGCGAAAAATTTACATGCACGACGTCACAGTATCCAGCGGTGTGCAACTTGTTGATCTACAAACAATTTTCAAACCTAATCTTTATTGGCCTACCTCCGCGGTACCAAAAGTCCACATGTCCAGCTGCAGTGTTTCAACAGCTACCACCATCAAACATAAAGCTAAACAGAATTATTCCTACTACCATCCTGCTGTTTTATTACGTTCCATACACATAAAAGTTACGTTTTTAAAGGATATCTTATCGTTGCACGATCCTATACTTTCGGTGGCTTTCCTCACTGCCACCTCACAAGTTCGCACACTACCATGTTTTTATTACTAAGTACAGGGTATTGGCGAGTTCCAAAATGAACACACCCCTGTCAGTCCTGGTAACAGCGCTACAATCGTTCTTAATGGGTAGATTTCAGGGTTGTTGCTAGGATACGGAGGAAATACTATCCCTACAAATACATCAAACCCGGATTTAAATCTTGTCACGTGGACCAAAATAACAGAATATTTCATTTTATTTTCGTAATCTGCGTACAGCTGCAACGCGAAAGGGGAACAGAACGCGCAAAGTGGGGATGTCAGCATTTTGCGCTAAATGAGGATGCGAACGCGCAAGTACAGGTATGTCGATACACATGCAGATTGTCATATACAGTGATCGTTAAAATTGTCCCATCTAAATGAAAAGTGACACAGCTAGATGGCTGTTCGTAAAACTTAACAATACCAAATTTAGTGAAAATCCGTTTAGCAGTAGTCGAGTTGCATGTGCATGTGTACGTATCCCTGTTTATTGCATTTATACGAAGACGTCTGGCCATAAAACTATTCTCTCTGTAACAATACACATTTTGTTAACCGGTTTATTATAGTTCAAGTGACTTAACATCAAGCCTTCTGTAGCTTTCAAATTGCTGAAGATGTACAAAACAGGAATATGAGATTACGCAACGAACAGAACCTTTATTTCTTACAGTACCTAGCCCTGTCAACAGCGGAAAAGCGGAAGTTTCACCTTTCCAATATCCGTCAGATTACTTGGTATCCTGGAAACATGGGTTGTACCGCAATAACGGGGGCCACTTTCCATTACACCACCACATTTATCGATGCCCTTTTGAGGTGGGGGGTGATGCGCAACAGCCCAAATGGGCCATGGCAGCCTCATTGTTGAGGTTTTTAAACCACACACAATTAAACACACACACACACAGCCGGTAGGACTCCTCTGAAAGAGTGATCAGCTCGTCGCAGAGGCCGCTACCTACACAACACACAACCAACACAAGATAGAACATCCACGCCCTAAGCGGGATTCGAAAGCGCGATCCCAGGAAGAAAGCGGCTGGCTGCAGAACTAAGCCTCAGACCGCAAGGCCAATGGCATCGGCTGGTACACAGCTAGTTAATGATAATCATTAATAATCAACTCCAATTTATGATATAATTTACTTTATGGTCCTTGTCCATTGCCCTGCTTTAGAAATAATAGTGTGAAATCAACAATGTACTAACGTACCTACAACGTAACATGGAGGCGAGTTCGGACCTTTGCATCATGGACTCATCACAGATGGTCAAACCATTTATTACCCTGGGCTCATATTGTTGTTGTTGTTGTTGTTGTTGCTGCTGCTGCTGTTGTTCACAACTGAACGGGGCGCGCGGTGGCGTAGTGGTTAAGGCACTACGCTAAAAATCGGCAGGTCGCGGGTTCGATTCCCGATGGTATCATTGGAATTTTTCAGTGACATAATCCTTCCGATTGCACTATGGCCCTGGGGGTCGACTCAGCCTCTAATAGAAATAAGTATCAGGTGTATTTCCTGGGGGTAAAAGCCGCCGGTGCGTAAGGCTGACAACCTTACCACCATCCTGTGCCGTTGACATGAAATCTGGGAACCTTATTTTCCTGGAACTCTCTGGGCCACTCCAGGCCTGTAACGGGACTGCTTTACCTTTTTTTTAGAGACAGAATGTTACTGCCATTAAAAAAAGTAGAGGTCTCCCGCGACAGGCCGAGGTGACCCAAGGGGTTCTGGGTAGATTAAGGCCCCGGATCTTCTTGACGTTTCGGCACTACAAGGGTGGTAGGTCGTCATCCAAAAGCACCGGCCGCCTTTACCCCAGGAGAAATCCCAGGTACTCACTTTCAGAGGCTGAGTCGACCTCAGGGCACATGGTTCTGTCGGGGTATCACGGAAAAAATCCTCAGTGACACCACCGGGAATCGATTCCGGGACCTTGCGACTAGTGGCGCAGTGTCTTAACCACTATGGTACCCCAGGCTTCATGCTATTGCCATTACGGGAACGTAACTATGACAATGCCATTACAATTACTGGACTGTTACTACGACAATGCTATTACAATTACTGGACTGTTACTACGACAATTCCATTACAATTACTGGACTGTTACTACGACAATGGCATTACAATTACTAGACTCTTACTACGACAATGCCATTACAATTACTGGATTATTACTACGACAATTCTATTACAATTACTGGACTGTTACTACGACAATTCCATTACAAGTACTGGACTGTTACTACGACAATGCCATTACAATTACTGGACTGTTACGACAATGTCATTACAATTACTGGACTGTTACTACGACAATGCCATTACAATTACTGGACTGTTACTACGACAATTCCATTACAATTACTGGACTGTTGCGACAATGTCATTACAATTACTGGACTGTTACGACAATGTCATTACAATTACTGGACTTTTACTACGACAATTCCATTACAATTATTGGACTGTCACTACGACAATGTCCTTAAAATTACTGGAATGTTACTATGCCACTTTGTGGAACTTCGTGGATTTTGTTTACGTGAACTACAGTGGTTCCTACCTAACCTCTAATGTTCATCACGTCGAAACACACTGTCATTACGTACGACTTCACGTAAAGGGACTGTCATTTCTGCCCGATTTTAATCAAACTTCATTTGTTTCGACAAATTTGAGTGAAACACATAAACATAAATTTTCATGAAAATGCGTCCATTGGAACGGAGTTGCTCCATGCGGACGGAGAGGGAAAAATGACCAGCTTAACCGCCGCTTTCCGCAGCTGTGCCTAAAACAGTGTTTTTATTCTACTTCTCAAAGGGGCGTTCGAAAGGTCCGAACAAACTGACAGTATGGTGAGAATCCCATAAAATGTTGCATGACTTCAGGCTATCTCCGGAGTGTCAATGAGCTCCTCACTGTTCAGGGACAATACCCAGTATAGATTGGTAGTTACCGACGTTTCGGGACAACCTATCGGGCCCATCTTCAACGGTAGAGCAGTCCAAGAAAAAATTCGGTAACTCACTACGAACGTAAGCTGCGTAACATCTCAGAAGAGCTAAGGTCTCATCTATAAAATTTTACGTCCCATTTCGTTTGACACAACACGCACAGCATCAAGCGAATGGAGACAAAGAGCCGCCCCAGGTATCATCCGTCAGAAATAGCTATATCACGTAATACAGCCAAAAGAAACTGCTAATCCTGCCACAAGCTTTGTGAGTAATCTTCGCAGCCTGGATAAAATGTAGGTTTCCCCAGGGCATTATTTTAGGGCCACGTCTACAGCAGAGAAGCCAAGTTCTCAGCAACTTCCTCATGAACAAGTTCGAACATAAGCCCTAAATCACTGTGCCTTATAATACGAAGAGGAGAGAAAGGAGTTTATAGCATAGTAGACAGAAACTCCCACCGCGCGCCCACCTTGATAGACGCAACTGCTTTAAAGACCCGTCGTGTCAAGTCAATTTAACTTCATAAACTAAATTTCAATGCAAATTTTCAATAATGTCTTCTAGAAACATTGTGTTCACAACGATATCGCATTGTTTTGGAAACTTCGATCCGGACTCATTAAGACTTACTAAACGTCTTTCAGTAGTATTTATAAGTAAAGTTCCTCCTATGGGAGCAAACGTGAAACATTAACTGCGCCACTACACGGATGTGAACTTTGGTGAGGTAATTAGCCTGCCAGCGGCCACTTCGTAGTGAACTTTGCTGAGGTAATTAGCCTGCCAGTGGCCACTGCGTAGTGAACTTTGCTGAGGTTAGTAGCCCCGCCAGTGGCCACAGCATAGTGAAACTTGCTCAGGTAATTATCCTGCCCATGGCCACTGCATAGTGAACTTTGTTCAGGTAATTAGCCTGCCAGCGGCCACTGCGTAGTAAACTTTGCTGAGGTTAGTAGCCCCGCCAGTGGCCACAGCATAGTGAAATTTGCTCAGGTAATTATCCTGCCCATGGCCACAGCACAGTGAACTTTGTTCAGGTAATTAGCCTGCCAGCGGCCACTGCGTAGTAAACTTTGCTGAGATAATTAGCCTGCCAGTGGCCACTGCGTAGTGAACTTTGCTGAGGTTAGTAGCCCCGCCAGTGACCACTGCATAGTGAACTTTGCTCAGGTAATTATCCTGCCCATGGCCACTGCATAGTGAACTTTGTTCAGGTAATCAGCCCCGCCCGTAGCAACTGCAAAGTGAACTTTGCTCAGGTAATTAGCCCGCCCGTGGCCACTGCATAGTGAACTTTGCTCAGGTAATTAGCCTGCCCGTGGCCACTGCATAGTGAACTTTCCTCAGGTAATTAGCCCCGCCCGTGGCAACTGCATAGTGAACTTTCCTCAGGTAATTAGCCTGCCCGTGGCCACTGCATAGTGAACTTTGCTCAGGTAATTAGCCCCGCCCGTGGCAACTATAGAGTGAACTTTGCTCAGGTAATTAGCCCCGCCAGTGGCAACTGCATAGTGAACTTTGCTCAGGTAATTAGCCCCGCCAGTGGCAACTGCATAGTGAATTTTCCTCACATAATCAGCCTGCCCGTGGCCACTGCATAGTGAACTTTCTCAGGTTAGCCCGGCCAGTGGCCACTGCATAGTGAACTTTACTGAAGTAATTAGCCCCGCCAGTGGCAACTATAGAGTGAACTTTGCTCAGTTAATTAGCCCCGCCAGTGGCAACTGCATAGTGAACTTTGCTCAGGTAATTAGCCCCGCCAGTGGCAACTGCATAGTGAACCTTACTCAGGTAATTAGCCCCCGCCAGTGGCCACTGCATAGTGAACTTCGCTGAGGTAATTAGCCCCGCCAGTGGCTACTGCATAGTGAACTTTGCTGAGGTAATTAGCCCCGCCAGTGGCAACTGCATAGTATACTTTGCTGAAGTAATTAGCCCGCCAGTGGCAACTGCATAGTGAATTTTACGTTCATGGTACCGTGCATCCTTAAAATATCGTGTAAGTAAATAACCAACGAGATGCAGCTTTTGTTTCACTTGGTTTATTCTCACTCTACATGT
>JGI20166J26741_11519252_pt1 | contig 12497 bp, 7 predicted proteins | sample TergutCu122P5_FD_26741 | JGI IMG/M metagenome (IMG submission 26741) | reverse complement strand
ACCATCGAACTTTGGATATAGGTGTTTTGGGTTATATCGGTATAGTTTGACCTAAGGAACACTCTCCCGAAGTTAGGTCCTTTCCTCCTGGGACACCCTGATGGTAGCAGACCTCACCACAGTATCTAAAATACTTCCTCTACGGACAGTACACTAATCGATATAGCAGTAGAACTCAACGCACACCAGGCACACATAGGTGTGCCTGGTGTGCCATCCAATATAACGAAGTCACTTCTAGCTTCGTCACTCATATGCATAATACTGACAGATATGGGTGAATCGAAGATAATTTAGAAATAATACAGAATGTCGAAACTAAATCAATTATGAAAAATTCAGAAGTATTTCACATTATGAAGCGGTCAACCCCACCTAAAAGAACATCAAAGATACATGTAACCCATAATATGTAGTAAACCAACGAAAGCACTTTGGTAAACTATTTTATTGCATATTGATAATCACCAACATGTTTCGGTCGTTCTTGTGACAATCATCAGGGTATATCAAAGAACACGATTAAAATATACAGTAACTATCAAGTGGTTTCACGCATGCAGATTAAGTTATTGATAATTTTTCATTAGTATTCTTTGGTACACCCTGTTGATGATCGCACGCACTACCGAAACACGGTGGTGACTATCTATATATAATTTAATGCACGGCTATGCAACATATTATTACAAAACACACAATCCATTTTTAGAACGATTAACCACGCACATGTAATGCATATGTCAGTACTGTATTCCTCACGTCTTCCCGTCGTAACACAAATCCACACGACATAAAGCCACTCACTAAGTTGCACTATACATCAACAGCTACAACTTCTGAAAACGTTAAATACATACGAATGCCTGATCTTGGCTAGTCAATTATTTTTAAAATTACAAACACGAACTTTCCACAAGGTTTCTGAATAATACAATAATATGTAGGTTCTAAAAACCAAGTAAATACTCGTACTTTCATCAAAGAACACCTCAATAATAATAGTAATAACAATAAGAATAAAAAGAAACAAAAAACGGACACCACTACTCTCAACAGTGTACAAGCGTGCAATTAGTGTGGATTTCACTCACAAAAATGGATTCTGATACGCTCTTAGTTAAGACAGAACTCATCGCAGAATCGGACAAAGGCTACCTCAAAGTACTTACGCTACACTACTAGATATGGTAGCCGAAGTAACCCTTACATAAAGAATCCCTAGCCAATCGCACTATCCCATTGGATACAGCAGCAAAACTCGCCGTGGCATACCTAGACTACCTACACTGAGCTATTCAATGTGTACCAAAACTCACCATTACAGCGGATATACGTATTCCAATTACGCCACGCTACTGAGGACGGTTGCAGGGCTTCCCGAGACATTGGACAGCAATGGTCCACCCACCGTACCCCCACACCCCAACACACGTGGCAGCAGAACACCATGCAACAGGAAATAATCTACCTATGCCACGCTAAGCTGTTAGATTTGGTAGCAACTCACCACAACAAAAGCGCTGTGACATGCTAATATTAGGTGTTTCATGTATGAAATGTCTGAAGTTGTGAAAACAGCATCACTTCTCGTACAGGTACAATCAACGGCGTTACCTATAGTTCGTGGACTGTAATTATGTTTCGGTTATGAGCCACTACTACGGTCGCTGGGGTTACGTTCTATATTCAGATGCATATACTCCAACGAATCGTGCCCCAGCACGTCATCAACTGAGGTCATTAGCTTGTTATCAGTGGAAGGCCTTGGACGTTTCCACATACAATTTATACTCAGCATGTGCTCATTTAACATATGTTACTAAAGGAATGGTCTACCTTGACCACCGAACAGTACAGTGAAAAAGCAACTTTCATGCTGTCATCTTCTAGGCTGTGGTAGGTACCAGCGTCTAGGAGGGCAATGTAGTCTCCATTTCTAGCGTAAAAACTGAGGCATTACGTTCGTCCGAACGTTGGAATCCGTTCACCTGACCATACCTCATCATAATCGAGAAGACTACACATGACTTTTCACTGCTGTCATATCCGCATATCGTAACTCCTGTTCTACGCAAAGTTCAAATCCAACTGTACATTGTATCTTTAAAAAATGGGGGGCTCATTACATAGACGCTGGTCGCATAACGTAACAAGCATAAGCCAATAACAATGTAATTTATTTCCGAATTAATTAAAGACGCTGGCTGTAGTTCTGACTGTACAAAGTCGGTCAGTACGATTGTTATAGAACGGAAAACTGTAAAGGAGTGGGATGCGGATGTGGCCTAATTTGATGCAATATCACGGCACTTTCCTGGAGGTTCTGACGAAAATCACAAAACTTCTACGTCAGGGTAGCCAGATTCCTGACTGTGGCTTTGACATCTGAAGTTACAATGGTGGCTATGGAGCTATGTATCCTGCTACACATGTACCAACGTTTCGGACGACCTTCGTATCTCCATCTGTATTGCGAAAGGAGTAAGGCGAGCGTGAATATAGGAAGCGTAAAACAGTCGTTTCAAGTGCCATATTCTTTATTGTGTCCCCCTCACGCACATCTCCCAAGCAGGACCGCGCTCATGGTTTCACCTTCCCATCTTCATTTTATCACCTTTTCCAGGCGTGGCCTGATTCAAAAAAGGTTAGATTGGAGATCATTTTAACCGTAGTTTTCTATATCCGGGAGTTTCCAGATCATTTTGAGATGGAGTAGCTCCAGTAATTTGTTTAACATTTATTCGTACGTGATTGTGAAGATAACCCTATCAGCAGAAACTAGTATCGCGAACAAGCGCAAAAAAAATATGGGCCGAGTGTATGCACATGATACTGCGTGGATCACACACAAATCATCCACAAGCCGCCTCGTGTATCTTCTTGCGACGACTGACAACGAACCGTTATAGCGTATGCGCGTGCGTCAATTTCGAAGTGGCAACACATGGTCTAGTGTAGACACATAAGCGTCAAACGGCGAATAAGGCGATAAAGCTGCCCGCGAATATGCAGCCTTAGGGCCGATTCACACTATGCGTCACATTTCCGTTCCGTCGCCGTTCCATATTCGTTCCGTCAGAATGGTTTGTGTTCACACTGTCCGTCGTGTTCCGTCACCTTCCAGACTAGCACTCGATAGTAGGACTGCGATTATTTCAATCAAATATGCAGCCCACTGCCACGGAATGCATTTTCCGTTATTTGTTAATTATTATAACTTCGGTGATAACAGAATGATAGTAACTTCAAAATGCGCAATAAAAACACTGAAAGTTACCTGACTTTTTCAACTCTTCAGCTATTTCTCCCCGCAATTTTTCTTTCCAGCACTATCAATATACTTCTTATTTGACAGGTCATATAATTCCTCACATTTACGCACCAATTCTATTAATTTTTCACCACTTTCTGAAGACAAAAACTGGCAACACTCGTTGCAAGCAAACACTCGAATTGTGGTGGAGGAAATGTAAGACTGTTCACATTATGGGAATCGAGCAAGTACAGACCGGTTCGGACCCGTTCTGTCACGTCAAACATTCTCGCTCAGCAACGGCGATGGAACGGAAATGCGACGTTACGGAAACGTTCCTGTAAGTGTAAACATCTCCACTTAATTACACATGAGAAAATGTTACTCAACGGTGATGTTCCGCGACGAAACGTAAACGTGACGTATAGTGTGAATCGGCCCTTACAGGTTCGGCATATAATCTGACAACAAATGGAATCACACTTTCGGATCTAAGAACCCACCTGGCCAGTGGCGTAGCTAGGTTTATTTGCACCCGGGGCGAATAATCACAATGGCGTCTCATAACATAAACTATAAACGTAAAAACATTACAAATATTTATTGATTTACCTTTCATTTTGCTGAATAATTTAAAACTTGTTAAGCGCGAGAACTCAGTTTTTTTTAAATTAAACTACTTATTTTTCCTGCCACTTTGCTGCCACTTGGACTCTGCTGTCAAGGGTGGCCGAAACACCTCCCCTCCCGCGGCCACGGCCCTGTACCAGGCCTCGTTTGCTTGCCAAGCAGATACAGGAGCTCAGGGAACTGAGGAAAGAAATGCGGGATCCAGCACTTCAAATGGCAGTTAAATGGGTCACAAAACCATCTGATGTCCCCGAGAAAAGCATTTGAAAAGTGGGACACAAAATGGAAACCGTGACGTCATACACACCTCATGTCACGTGGCCTACCTCAAAATTCCATACAAAATGGGATGGCCGGGGATCACCAACTGCTATTCATGGCCGTCTTGAACTTAAATTCCGCCTGCTAGAAAAAGCAAACTACCTGCCTGCTTAGAAAACCGGCTCATTTCTCACTTCTCATCATCTGTGTGACGACAACCATTAAAGGCGGTTGGAGGCTGTGCTCAGAACTGTAACAACCCTCCAGAGACAATCCTACATCGTGGCTTACAAAAACCCTACAAGTGCTAAAATTAAGAACGGTTTATGGTCTAGAGAGAAGTAAAATCGAATACCTCAAACAAGTTTCAAAGTCATTCACACATCCAAGCTGTTTCCATCTATCGCTTTTTCAGGGACCTCGCTATTAAGCAGGAGTTACTGGCTTGTCAAAAGCTGGTACGGACCCTACAATCCCTTATAAAACTTCCGACTAACCCCTCGTCCACAACCGGCAAACTATTACAGAAAGTTGTTCGAAAAATTGTCCAAAGCCATAAATAGGAAAGACACTTGTTTAGTGCAAGTCAGTTTGGTTTTCGTGCATGTCACTGTACCACACTTCATTGAACAAAGCACGAATAACGTGACCTTAAACTTCAGCAACAATATGGCTGCGGCTGCTGCTGAGGTACCCATGGATATCGAAACAGCCTTGGACACAATACGGCACTCGGACTTGCTTTATGTGTTATTAAGATTAATATTATCGGTCAGTGTAATCAAGCTTAATATTTATTTCATTTCAAGTACAGAGTTCAGAGTTTCAGTCGAAGGCGATGTGTCTATGTCGAGATATAAAACCGGCAGTACCACCACGTTCCGTCCTGTCCCCATCATTCCCCAAACATAAAGCCTGTATAAAGAATGGCGCGCCCAGAATACCTGGTACTAATACAGCCATATCAGCTAGTTATACCTGCATTTAGTCAGTACGGCAGGTGTGTGACCTCTGGACCACACAGTTCGATGATGATACAATCCAGGCAATTTCATAGACCGCTACAGTACTAAGACGGAACATCCCGTTTGTACATCGCTTGAACTATCTCGATGTAATCTCCGACAGAACGAGAAAATGTAGAACCCATATAGAGATAAACAAAAAACAAACTTCGGAACTTTAAAAAGAGCCCGCTGCCGATTCACAGGTGTCGCACTCAGGGCTAAAATTAAATTAACAATCCACGAAGCACTCATTAGGTCTCTAATACGCCTGCACCGCCTAGGAATTTGCGGGAGAAATTCTTCTCTTGAAGTTGCAGCGCCTACAAAACTACGTTTTCCGCAAAACTGGCAACTTTCCAAGGCGCACACCGGTTCGCGACTTGCATACGGCTTTAAGGCAATGCGTTGCAGACATCCCTAATTGTGCAGGCAGCAAGTAGTCATACAAAATCACGAAAATGTATCTTCACAATATAGGACAAGGCGAAGCGCGACATACAGTGTGTCTCATTCACTACCGAACCCGGCATTTCTTTAATAACTCTAACACCAATGAAGATATTGCAGGAGTAGGTTCGTTGTGTGACAAATGAAAAGGAATGTGTCTGTAGTGTGTGTCTGCAGTCCGCTTCAAATTTCGTTGCAATATCCTCATTAGTGGTAAAATTATTAAAGAAATGCCGGGTTCGTTAGCGAGTGGGACACTCTATATAAGGTATGAGAAGGATTTAAACTGTGCGGCGGTCAAGATTACGACCGTTCAAGTTACTAACCTACCGTTGCCGCAAACGCTAAGTAAGGTAAGGTTTGATCTACTGAACGGTCTGGACTGACAGTGGCGCTGCATACATATATTGGTTACACGTGCTGTATTTACAAGTATAATGGATATTGGCACCATGCAAATTTCTAGGTAATTTGCAAATACTGACACACGCTCAGACTTGACAAACGACAGGCCAATTCTTTCTTCGGACTGGACGAAAACTTGAAGTTATGACAAGGAAAAAAGAAAAGGAAAGGAAAGGAAAGGAAAGGAAGAAGTTGGCCATCAAAACACACCGACTGAGTGACCGCTATATGAAGTGACCTCAGCTTCAACTAGTGGTTTACTCTTGTATCTGAAAATGGAGGCAGTTGGTACGTACACCTGCTTAGAGAACTACATGATGTAAAATCCCAGAAGGCAGCAACTGACCGAGTTTTTTCGTGGATTTCCTTAGTCCCTTCTGGCAAATGCCGGAACATCAAATTGTCATGAAAGCTACCGCCAATATTAGTCCCAATTATCATACCAATATACGATTCTATAAAGTTTTATCGTAGCCGTCGCCTTCTTTCTTCTTCTTCATTTCATGACATAACGCCTACTCCACCTTCAAAGGTTACTCACAGTCTTAGCTACTAGCCTAATTTGTGTTGCGTTGTTATACTGATTGTTATTACTGAATACACGAACAACCTAGTCAGAACAGCAGTTTTCCGGGCACCAAGTTTGTATCCAAGATCTCCCGAATACGAAGCAAGAATACCATCTACTCGACCGCGAGATCAGAAAGAATGCATGGAACTCTACCACTAAGACCCATGTACACCATCATGACGCTGTGCTTAAATCAGATTGTAAACAAAACTAAAGCAATATGTCACCGTTTTATTAATTAGACGGAACATGATATGTATGTATATGCAAGCAGTTGCAGTATAAACCGAAGACGCAGCTGCACACCGTCCTAGAATTACTAAAATGCAAACGGCCTCCATGGAAGATCCACTGTCAAGATTCAGTACAATAGATTTATACTTGGCCTTCCTCATGTCCAATATACCACTTCGATAACTACGAAGTCGGAAGACACGAGGTCCGATGATAATTGAATGACCTGACTGGTTCTGTCAAAGTAAAAAATACTCTTGTAGCTTGTACAAATCCGGCTTGCGACCGGCGGCAATATAATACATTATTCATAACGATTTTAAACATAATGTACAGTGCACATACACACACGATACTGTCAAATCTATATTGAGGCATGTCTCTTGTCCATCAGTTTTCTTGAACTTCAAAATAAAGTACAGCGAACACTCTACAGCTACGTGTTTCGAAATAAAGTTACGTCACCCCCAGGCTAGTAATCTACATAGCCTGTAGTTCAGCGCTGCCAGTACACACGATATCCTACATCACAATCTATTAGTCAGCTTTTCATAACATGTCTTAAAACATGACGAAAAATACTTCTCTTATATTTGGAACTTAACAGTCACACGGGATCCTTTTTTGTTATCATGTCCTACAATGCTTTCTTTAACTGTCCCCCTTAGAACCCGCAAAATATTTAGCACTGTATATATTTTCCGGACACATTCTTATTTTGAAAATAATGTTTTACTTTGATGAAAATAACAATGAATTTTTAATTTGGATTTTATATGCGATTTACATTCATAGGTAATAAAGAACATACGGAATGTTTTACAACGACAAAGAATCTGTAAGAAAAACAACAAAAATATGAAAGATAACACTTAGGATATGTTCCCTGTATGTTAGTCTTCTTGTCTTGTATAAAATAACTACCAGTCTGCGCCGCATAACATCCCAGAAGAGCGAATATCCTATTTACATGGCGGTGGGAGCTTGGGTGATGCTAATATTGTGCATATTGGCTAGCTAAACTACGGTCCGTTCTAGATAGCCTCAAGGTGATAGTAACTGCATATCGTAACAGTAGCTATACGACTACAAGTCTGACGGTATGATAAAACCTGAGAACACTGTTAACTGTAAAAATTAAAAGAAAAAGGATTTTTTCGGACCTCCAGATTTCGGGAGCCCAGGCTACACTTATTACCTTACCTGCAAAAGGGTATGCCAAAATCGAAACAGGTTACCTACAGATTCGGCTCAATTCGTATCCTTTCCGCAGAATACCAGGGTTAAAAAAAAGTATCCGAATTTATTAAGAACATATAAACCTCCGAAATTTCAAGGTTAAAGTATGGTAGATGGCATCTATAATGAGAACACAAATATAACCCCTCAATCGACCCACTCTTGTGCATTATAGCCATGTACCTCACTTTGAAATCACAGTTTCAATGAATGTGCAGTCCTTCAACTTCGAAGTTTTAACAGAATAAGCGCTGTTGTTTCTAGATATCTGTACTAAGAGACAAAGATATAGGTTCCAATACTGACCGAAACGTAGGCACGTCTCGACTGCACACGAGTTATTTTCGGAAATTATTGCCACCTGGCGTATATATCAATTACCACAATAACTTGCTGCATGGAAACAACATAAGGATAGATACTTAACTAAAGATACCAGACTGCTGGGATATCTCGCCGTGTAGACTGACGATGGATGCTTTACGCTCCTCCGAAATGCTGGTACCTATACAACAATACGTAGGGTGTTATATCCTTAAAACTGGAATCTTCATCTACAAGGCTGTGGGAACCTCAAATCTCGCAGACCTCACGGTCTGCGAGATTTGAGACCTACAGGGTTATAGGTGACAGTGTGTGATAATATCCAACAAATTGTCTCAGGCGCTCCCTGGCAGGCAGTCAAATCGAACCAGACTCATCCGTCCCTCCAGCGAGTAAATACCCGCCCCTGGACTACATTAATTTTGGGGTTTCAAAAGCTTACAGTTTTCAGACGTCGAACTTTGCTGTCTTCTCGAGATGTAGCGCCGTGCCAGATGCTAGCACCTGATCATAGTTTCGGAGGAAAATACTACCTCCATATACAGGTTAAAAGAAGAAAGTAGCGGAAAAGCACCGCTAATACCAGAGCCTGCCACTCTACATGACCCTGAGCCAGTTCCAACAACCTCTCTTCGTAGGATCCATTGTATGTTTTCTCACGTTAGCTCCTCAGCGATCCAAGTTCACCGTCCCCTATTTATGTGCGCATTAAAATTCTGTATACGTCCGTGTTTCAAACATTTACCCTATATATAAGTAAAGCTATACTCGAGACGCGGGCAGACATGCAGATAAGCATGTAGGACTTCATGTTATTGTTGTCTGAATTTAACCAAAACAGGAAGGTATCGACGTAACTTAGGAAGTTTTAAGACAAATCCGTCTGGAGGATACAGAAGTACTACATGGGGACGGAGACAAAAGGTCTGACATCGTTAGGTTACAAGATGGGAACGCTGGGAAAAACAAATGTGTTTGTATTCCAATTCTGTGTCTCCTGACAAAACAGTTCCTTATTTCTTTACGAAGTCAACTACCTTCTTCACCAGAGTACAGAGACAAGAGTACGCTGGTGCGTGCTAATCATCGTAATAGACAAATTGCGTAATACTAGGGTTATGAAAATATCTCAAGTGTTACGCCTGCCAAGCGATTAATATACTCCAAATGTTTAACTTTTTAAAAATAAACGGTTAATTGGCTTTGTTAGTAGACAGTTATATGCACTCCGGGACAATTCGTTTTCAGTAATGCTATACGAAATTTTAAAGCAGATGAATTTAAATGTTACTACTACGAGTTTAATTAACAGAAAACTTGATATCTGTATATTTATTAAATGTTATAAGAGGGAACTATTTAACTATCACAGCCACGTAACTTTTGAGTACCTAATTCGTCAACTACAAATTCCTACAAAAATGATGTCATCGATTACGTACATACAGCTCAGAAATTCCGTCAAGCGCTTCTTCTAAAATCAAGCATTAGTGGTTTCCACACAATTTTACAGAGTATGTGCAACCTTATTGCATGGTGTTCACCCTGTGGTAATTCGCAATGTGCTGGCATATCAAAATGCACAATTGACGAAATCACGACGTCTCCTAACTTGACGTGTGTCCGATGTATTTGTGACCGGTGTGCTGGCTCAGCCTCTGGTTGACGCTGTCTCATGTCCAACATCGTAGTCAAGAACAAATGACTTCTTCGCACACTGGAACCGGAAGGCACATCCTTTTATGTACCGTTTAGCGTCTTCCGGTAAATGATGGCTTCCTTCTCGCAGTTCGTGAGATACGTGTGTATACGTCGAGGCGGTTAATCTGCAGCGTACGTTGGGACAACAGACGTTGCATAGCTATAATCTATACCTGCAAGCCAAAGCAACAGCGAATCCTGATTCGAAGGGTCAAGTCAGGCACAAGGGTACAGAATGCCTCTCTCTTACCCCTCACCCCTCCAATTAAACAGTCAATCATCCAGTATTGTCCAAGATAGCATACTAAACCCACCGCCGCCACTATCGCCGCCACCACTATCACCACCACCACCACCAACAACAACAACAACAACAACAACAATAACAAAAATATGTCATCATATGGAACTCATTCGTTATTCAAAAAAGAGAGAAATCCAGAACCCTTAAGTGATATAGGTATTTTGGTCATTTCAAATGAAATTCTGCTCTCTTACTGTCCTTATGTATATTCCAGGCGAGGTAAGGAGGCATGGTCTAACCTTTTCTCACATACTTCTTCTCAGAACGGCACCGTGACCCCGAATTTCACTCTTTCAATCTTGCACACATCCATCTTTCAGAGAAAGGGCGACTAAAAAATAAAATGATTTTAAGCTTGTGAAAACAAATTTAAAATCACCACACTACTGCAATCTCATAGTAAAACCTTATGACTCAAAACAAAACTCACTTGGTGTGTACTTCACTTTGAATAGAAATGAGATGGTACACTACTTTCGTGACAAACACTCTTCCGTCAAATTCCAGCTTGAAAATGAAGGGACTGATTCGAAACAATATACATCAATAAACTTCACAGAAATGTACAGTAGCCGTAAACGACGGTACTGTCTCCCGGGTTGTACGGCACTTGGACCGCAAAACCACGAGTCTACCGTAAAAAACATCCATACTCTTAGAATTCTTAGTACAAGCATTTAATACTGAACAATATTCCCATTTCCCCTCCTCTGTTTGAAGTAATATTGTTAGGTATGCTTGAAACACTGACGTCCAATTATTACGAAAGAACGTTTTACTGTTTCATTCATTCACAGAACCGACAAGACATAATGCATGAAGAGCATAATCAAAAATATATTATTAACAATAAAAGAGTGATTTTATGTTTCCACCGCGTGACTGTGGAGAAATCTGGCCTTCTGGGTTGTTGCGACATGTGGTTGGGTAATCTGTTCCTGACGATTCGAAGAAATGCAGCGCCTTATCTTCATGATTATGAGTGAATTCACGTACACATAACCCTGAACATGAAAGCGGTACGTCCCTTCGAAACGTTAGGAAGCAAGGACCCAGCTGACATGGTTCCTCAACAGATAAAAAGGTCGGCAGCTAATGATGTCTTTCAGCTTTATATCGCTTCCAGGGTATAATGCGGCACGGGTGCCGCATATTTAGCGGAAGGACAAGACGTACCTCACGTCTAGTCTTCCCTCTCTTTCTCGCAGGTTACACACTGTTAAGTATGACTGTTATTATTCCCGCATTACTTTGTTAAAAGGATGCTGTGGAGAAGAAACCACGTTGCCTTCTCTCTCAAGCAAATATGTTTCGATCGCGTCAAGAGTCAGATGCAGCATGAAATACTCCGCATCTCTATCCGTTCAGCCAGTGCACTATACATACTGTGTACGACAAAAGTAATTATAAAATGTTACTTAGTCCGTATTCAATTTGCTCCCTGTTAGATAATCAAGCATAAATACAATCCTATTTACACACTAATAAAGGTAAAGTGTATCACTACATGTTATAAAAGCATCAGGAGGCGTGGAGGTATAGACCTAAAGCAAGAGACGCCGGCTGCCATTTGCCGCTGAACAGGAGTGGGTCGTTGGGACCCAGAGCCGGCTTGGACGCTCCGAACAAGGGGAACTCTTAGCCCGACGGAAACCGAAACATGATTCCTCGGCTGTCCAACCCAGTCACCGTGTCCTAATGGATTGAAAGGCAAAACTACTGTACGAAGTAATTATTTACAGGGGTTTATGTTAAGTCAGGCTAGCTTAGTTTAGCCTGCAACAGGGGTGGCAAGCCATATGCCCTGTTGACAAGTTTGACCCCAACCAATTTATCAAATAGCACCAGTTATTCATTCATTCAGTATTGTCTGACGACAGGTCCAAAGCCTCCTCCAAAACGATGCCTCCACATAGTGCGATCCAGAGACTCCTCCTTCAATTGAGAATATCCTCTCCTGTCCTTAAGGTCATCCAGTAGCTTCTTACGTTTTCTTCCTCGTCTTCTTGCCACTTCCGTCTCCCCCTTTATCTTTCCTTCGATAACTTGTTTTAGAAGGCAGTTTCTACGTAAAATGTGACCAATCCAGTTAGCCTTCCGTTTTCTTATTTCGTGTAG
>JGI20166J26741_11519141_pt1 | contig 12502 bp, 4 predicted proteins | sample TergutCu122P5_FD_26741 | JGI IMG/M metagenome (IMG submission 26741) | reverse complement strand
TACAATACCCCTCGGGTGTCACCCTGAGCGTAAGCGAAGGGTCTTAAGATTCTTCGCTTGCGCTCAGAATGACATGCTGTACATTGTGGAATGACGTCCATCCCGCACTGATCAAATCAATTTCCTCTCGACCGCGGCGCGGACGACGTCAAACGTGTTTTTCGCGTCCAGCTTCCGCAGGATGCTCTTGTAGACCATCCTCACGGTGTTGACGGATATTCCCAGCTTTTCGGCGATTTCGGAGTGCGACAGCCCGTCGTACAAATCCCGCAGGACTTCCGTCTCCCGGCCGGACAGCGTCACCTCGCCGCCGATCTCGTTTTCCTTCTCATAGTCCGAAACGACCGCCGCCTGATACTTGGCGTAGAGCGCGGCCCTTTTGTTCACAGACATCAACCACTGCTTCGGGACCTTGCACGCGGAACTCCGGAGCGCGGCCAGCGTCATCGTTCGCATGTCCTTCCCCAGCTCTATGAACGGCATAACTATCCCGTTCGGCGCCGCGTTTTCATAAGCCGCCTGAAACGCGGCGAAAGCCCCCGCCCTGTCCTTCATACGGTAGCGGACGCAGGCCTCCAAGGCCAGCATCTCCACCCGCCCGAATAAAATGGATTCCCTCTGCTTCATCTCCTCGATATAGGCCAGAAGCGGCGGGAAATTCTTCACCATATAATGGTACCGCGCCTTCATCTGGTTCCCGAAGTTCTCCATAAAGTACGCGTGTCTGTAAGGAGCGAACCCCTCTTTCAGCCAGCCGGGGATCATTTCCGGCTGCCTGAGGATGTAGCCGTACCAGCCGTTGACTATGTCGTTCGAAATAAACCGGGCGTTATAGGTCTTTTCGTTGACCAGGCCGCCGATTTCGCCGAGCGCCTTCTCCGCCGTCTCCCGGTCCCCCTGGAGGGCGGCTATTCGCATCGTGTAGAACAGCGCCCTGTGCACCAGGTCGTGCTGCCCGTACGCCCCCGCGCGCTCCGCCGCCTGGATCAGGAAGGGCTTCGCGGCCTGGACGTCGCCCTGATAAAACAGCAGCTCCCCGCGGCACAATTCCACATATCCCTCCCAGACGCCAGTGAGGCAGGCGGAAATATGCCGGAATGAACGGGCGGAGGCTTCGATAAATTCCTCCGGAGCGCCCTTTTTGGCGGAACCGGCCAGGCTTATCCACGCGCCGCAATGTATGCGGAAAATGTCCGCCAGCTCCAGCGGGGCTCTTTTGAAGCACTCGTGCATTTTGACGTAATGGACGTCAAAGTCGTAGCGGTCGTCCACGGTGCACATGAAGGAGCGGGCGATCCCGGTGAAGAAATATATCATGCCCAGGTTGTGGTTCCGGAGGACGCTGTCCTCGGGCAGTTTCAGGAACCGCTTCTCATAGCTTGCGGTCAGCTCGAAAAATTCCTTCATGCGTCCCGAAGTGAGCACGATGAACGCGTGCGTCCCGGCGAAGAGGTCGAAGGCGTCGAACGCCTCTTCCGACGCCCGCTCGAAAATCTGCGCTGCGTGGGCTGAAAGGGCCGGCGACATGAACGATTTCAGCAATATGACGGATATGGTCCCGTAGTCGCCGATTCTTTCATAATAATCCAGCGCGTCCATCGTAAAGCCGTTCGCTTTGCACCACGACGCGGCCGTCCGGTAAGTTTCCGCCTTTTCCTCCTCCGTCAGCAAATGTTGTTTGGTGCGCAGGAAGTCCAGAAAAAGGTGGTGTATAAGGTAGGCGTCTATATTGATGTCGTAGCGGATATAAGCGCTCTGCTCCCGGAATTCGGCCAGCAAAGCCTCGCCCCCGTCCGCCAGCGCTTCTATCAGCTCGGCGGACAGGTGCTCGATAAGCGACAGGCGCACCAGAAACCTTTTCAGCTCTTCGGAGACCGCGTTATAAACTTCCGATTCCATCATCTCGAAGATGTTCTTCTTGAACGCTTTGCCGACATAGCCCGAATAGCCCGGCGATTTTTTCAGCGCGCGTGCCAGGAGGCTGACGGAGAACGCCCAGCCCTTCGTGTCCTGGAAGATCCTGTGCACGAACGACGAATCCGGGGCCAGCCCCTGGAGCCTCAGATACTCCGCGAGCTCGCTTTCGGTGAAATTCAAGTCCTCCTCTTCTATTATAAACACGTCGTCTCTAGCTTGTAAGCCCGCTATATTTATCTGCGGAAACTCCCGGCAGATCAGGAAAACGCAGCGCCAGTCCGGCGATCTTTGCGTAACCGCCCCGCCAAAGCCGATTATCGCGGGGTTTTTTATCAAATGAAAGTCGTCCAGCACTATCATTATTCTCCTGTTTCGGTAGCCCGGCAGGAAAGATTCGCACAAACTCATGTAGCGGTTCACCTTGTCCGGGGTATCGGGGAAACCGATGCTTCTCATCTCGTCAGCCGACGACTTGTCTATCTGCTCCACGGCGTAGGCGTAACTTTCCCAGAACCTGGAGGGCTTGTTGTCATACTCCGACAACTGTATCCACAGCACGGCCTCGTTGTTTTCCCTGATAAAGTCATAGACCGCGCGCGTCTTGCCGTAGCCCGCCCCGGCGCAGACAATGGCCAGGGGCTTCCTGGCCGCCTTGGCCAGAAGCGCGTTCAGGCGCTTGCGGACCATGTGCCCGGAGTCGTTCCGGTCTTCGTTGATTTTGGCTTTCGTATCCTTATCGCGCATATAGAGGCTCCTTGTGTTTGGCATCCTGTTTAGTATGCTCCGATTTTTCTTACTTAATATAACTTAACGTACCGTGGTGTATTTTGTGAAACGGCGCGCGATATTTTGCGCGTGCTCCGTGGTGTGTTTTGTGAAACGAAAAAGTGCGGGGCGTGAGAATAGCAATAGCACCTGTGTTCCTGTACAATAAAGCAGGTCACGAGACATAGTATTAACCTTATGAGGGGGTATTGCATGGGAGACTTTGAAAAGATGACGATCAAAAAATTCTCGCACATGACCGGCGTAAGCCAGTACACGCTGCGTTACTATGACAGGATTGGCCTTTTCTCGCCCGCGGACAGAGGGGACAACCAATATCGGTATTATCTCCCTCATCAGATAATCACTCTTAACTTTGTCAAAACCTTGGTGGACCTGGGGGTGCCCCTGGCGAAGATCAAGCAGCTGAGCGATCACAGGACGCCCGGGGACGTGCAGGCCGTGCTCCGCGAAAGGATCCGGGAGCTGGACGAGGAACTGTTCAGGATCCAAAACTCGTACCAGGTCATCAACGAGCGCCTTCAGATCATGCAGGAAGGGATATTCGCGAACTTCGACGAGATATCGGTTCATAACAAGCCGACGAAGCCGATCATACTGGGCCCCGAGATAAACTGGTCGGAAACGGCGACTTTCTACGAGCCGTTCAGGATTTTCAAGGATCACGCCACAAAGAACGGGGTCAACCTCAATTACACCATAGGCGGATTTTACAAAAACTTCAATACTTTTCTGAGAAACCCCGGGCAGCCCACCAGATTCTACTCCACGTGCCCGCGGGGCGGCTCGAAGATTTCGGCCGGCAATTATCTGACCGCGTTCCACAAGGGCTATTACTGTGAAATGGGCGACACGCCGGAGAGAATGTCCGCTTACGCGTCCGATTCCGGCCTGGAGCTGAGCGGCCCGGTGTACATCATATACCCGCTGGACGAGATCTGCGTCGGAAACAGGAAAGACTATGTTTGCGAGACATTTGTCCTGGCGAAATGACAGGGCGAATTGACAGGGCGACATGCCGCTGCATACTGTATAACCAAAGCCGACCGTTCACCGTTATCACATGCAAATATTTCCGTAGGGAATGGTCTTGACCATTCCCGGGATCGAGAGCGTAAAGGGTGCGGAGGGTGCGGAGAGCGCGGAGGGTGCGGAACGGTCAAGACCGTTCCCTACAGATACCATGAAAATGTTTCCTTAGGGGCGAACTGTGTTCGCCCTTTAATTTTTACCATATACGGAAATTTCGTGGCAAAACCGGAATGACAGAAATCAGGTCAGTCTAATTTATGGAGAAATGCACAAACCACATGTAGGGCAGGGGCTCTGCTCCTGCCGCTTTTGATCTATACCGGAGTGCGAAAACATTTACCGACGACGTGTACAGAGGAGGTTAATGTTTTCGCACTCCGGTATATTTCCGCCGATACTCATACGATACTCATATAAGAGGTTAATGTTTTCGCAATCCGGCCCACGACAAACGCATGAAAGTATTTCTGCATAAAATTAGAGTTCCTTTTGTTGTAGGGGGCGCCGACCCCGGCGCGCCGTTCCACTCAATCGGCACTATTTGCAATGAATATTGTTGCAAGCTCGGCGCGCCGGGGTCGGCGCGCCCTACATTCTTTGTGCAATTTGTATGTTCATGCGTTTGTCGTGTAATCCGGCCGAAATGCTGTTGACGCGGCCGCGCCCGTCCATTAAAATGTAGGAATAATAACCGGGATTCGCAGCCAACGCCCATTGCCCCATGAGAGGAGAATCGGTTGATTTTATGTTCAAACCCGAAAAATTTTACGAGGACCCCGCGGTCACCGGCGTCAACAGGCTCGCGCCGAGGGCCTACTACATCCCGTTCGCCAAGGACGCCCCGCGGGGCGACGCGCGCCTTTACAACCTGCGGCGCGGCCTCTCCCCGTTCTATGAGACGCTCGACGGCGGCTGGAAATTCGCCTTTCTGGAGCGCCCGGAAGACGCGCCGGAGGGCTTTTTCGCCGGTGATTTCCCTGCCGAAGGCTTCGACGACGTCCGCGTGCCGCATTGCTGGCAGATGGACGGCTACGACAGATGCCATTACACGAACGTGGCCTACCCGTTCCCCTGCGACCCGCCCTACGTGCCGGCGGAAAACCCGACCGGGCTGTACTTCAGGGACTTTGATTTGCCCGAGGACTGGCGCGGCAAGAGGAAGCACATCGTCTTCGAGGGGGTGAATTCCTGCCTGTACTTGTGGATAAACGGCCGTTTCGCCGGTTTCAGCAAGGGCAGCAGGTTCCCGGCGGAGTTCGACATAACGGACCTTGTCCGCGACAGGAACAACAGGCTCGCGGCAATGGTGCTAAAGCACTGCGACGGCTCCTACCTGGAGGATCAGGACTGCTGGCGCTTTTCCGGGATTTTCAGGGACGTGTACCTGCTGGCCAGGGAAGAGAGCCGCGTGACGGACGTGTTCGTCAGGCAGAACGTCGGCGGGCCCGGCGCGGAGCTCAGCGTGGAGCTGTCCGGGACGCCGGGCGCGCGGGCGTCGGTGAGCCTCATTTTGCCGGAGTATTCCGGGAGCGCGGGTGAAGCCGCGGAGGCCGGATCCGCCGTCCTGGACGGCGAGGGCAAGGCGTCCGTCAGCATTGCCGTCGGCAGCCCCAGGCTCTGGAGCGCGGAGACGCCGGAGCTGTACACTGTAAAGGTGGAATGCGGCGAGGAAGTCCTCCTGTTCGACACGGGCATCCGTAAAATCGCCGTCGGAGAGGACGGCGCCCTGACAATAAACGGCAGATCCGTCAAGATAAAAGGCGTGAACCGCCACGATTTCGACCGGCGCTACGGCCACGCCGTGCCGCTCTCGGCCATGAAGGCGGACCTCTTTGCCATGAAAAGGCACAATATCAACGCGATCCGGACTTCTCACTATATAAACGACCCGCGCTTTCTCATGCTGTGCTCGTATTACGGCTTTTACGTCATAGGGGAGACGGATCTGGAAAGCCACGGGATGCAGCCGCGCTCCGGGCTCTCGGACGACCCCGCCTGGGAGGCCGCCTATGTTGACCGCATGGCGCGCATGGTGGAGCGGGACAAGAACCACGCGGCCGTTTTCATGTGGTCGCTCGGCAACGAATCCGGCTACGGCCGTAACCACCTCAAAATGGCCGAATACGCCCACGGGCGGGACACGCGGCTTGTGCACTACGAGAGCGTGTGGGATGACAGGGATGTCCCGACGGACTGCCTGGACGTGACGAGCACCATGTATCCGACTGTCGAGAACCTGAAAAAATACGGGGACGACCCGGCCAACGCCAAGCCGATGATCATGTGCGAGTATTCCCACGCGATGGGCAACGGCCCGGGCTGCCTGAAGGACTACTGGGACGTGATCGAGGCGTCGCCGAAGCTGATCGGCGGCTGCGTCTGGGAATGGTGGAACCACGGGATCGCCGCCAGGCGCGATTTGGACGGCGGCCTGACGTTTCCCGTCCGTGCCTTTGACAAGGCGCTGGCAATGCGGGGCGTCGATCCGAAAAGCGTGAAGAACGCCGTGGATTTCACGGCCTACGGCGGGGACTTCGGCGACATGCCAAACGACGGGAACTTCTGCCTGGACGGCCTCGTCGCGCCCGACGGGACGCCCATGCCGGGGCTTCTGGAGCTTAAGAGCGTCTACGCGAACGTAAGGGCGGAAGCCGTGGATCTGGCGGCCGGGAAGATACGTATCACGAACAAGTTCGATTTCACGGACATGTCCGGGCTGTACCTGGTCTGGAACGTGGAGGCCGACGGGAAGACCGTCGCCCAGGGGCAGGTATATGACCTGAATATCGGGCCTCACGAGAGCCGGGAGCTAACGCTGCCTTTCCCCGCGCGCGTTGCGGGGCTCGCCGGCCCCGGCGCGACGTATCCCGGCGCCCCCGGCCTCATCGGCGGGCAGCCCGCGCAGCGGACTGCCGGCCCGGGCGCGCCGTTTAAAAAATATACGAGCGAAGCCCACCTGAACCTGTCCTTCCGCCTGAAAAACGCGGCGGAATGGGCCGACAGCGGCTGGGAACTGGCGAACAGGCAGCTCGATTTCCCGCTCCGCGAAGCCGCGCCGACGCCGACGCCGCGGGCCTGGGGCGGCCTGCGCGCCTCGGTGGACGGGGAGCGCGTGGACATCCGCGGAAGCCGTTTCCGTCACGTTTTCGACCTCGGCAAGGGCGCGTTCACTAAAATATCCTTAAACGGCGCGGACATGATATGCGCACCGGTTGAGTTCGACGTCTGGCGCGCGCCGACCGACAACGACAACGTCAAACGGTTCTGGTACGAGTGGGGCCTGGACCGGGTTTCCGCCAAAATATACAAGGCGGAGCTGGCGGGCGTTTCCGGCGAGACCTGCGAGATACGCGTGGAATATTCGCTGGGCGGGTACACGCAGACGCCCGTGCTTAACGGCGTGGCCGTCTGGCGCGTGGACGCCGCCGGGCGGATAACCTGCCGCACGGACGTGCGCGTCACGGAGCGCCCGGCGGAAATGGGCTGGTGGGAAGATGACAAAGGTCAGCTCTATCTGCCCCGGTTCGGCCTCAGGCTCGTCATGCCGGACGCGGAGGAGGTCTCATACTACGGCTGGGGGCCGAACGAGTCCTATACCGACAAGCGCCGGAGCTCGCGAAGGGGCCTGTTTAAGACCACGGTGGACGGCATGTTCGTGGATTATTTCAGGCCACAGGAAAACGGGGCCCGCTACGGCGTCACGCGGGCCTGCCTGACCGACGCGAGGGGCGCGGGGCTGGCGTTCACGGGGGCACGGCCGTTTTCCTTCAACGCGTCCCATTACGACAGCCGCGAAATGACAAAAGCGAGGCACCCCTACGAGCTTAAAAAACACGCGGAAACGATAGTCAACATCGACTACAAAAACAGCGGCGTCGGCTCCAACTCCTGCGGCCCGGTGCTGCTGAAGCCGTATCGCCTGGACGAGAGGGAATTCACGTTCGGGGTGGAGATAACGCCGGTTTTCCTGGAGGATTGGGGAATCTGAGTCATTGTTCATATATAATCATTCATATCGAAAGGATGCGATGCGCATGTCAACCGGACTTTCCGCCGACAGGTTCAAGCCGGATTTCGGCGAGATGCTGAAGGTGCTGAGAAAGGAAAAGCCCTCCCGCCCGGTGTTGTTCGAGCTGTTCATGAACGGGCCGGTCTACGAGCTGATGACCGGCCGCAAGGCTCCCGCCGGGGATCTGGAGTTCCTTAAAATGTCCGTGGACGCCTTCCGCGCCGGCGGGTACGACTATACCAGCGTCCACGCCCCCGGTTTCGGCTTCCGCGCCTCGGCGCGGCGCAATCTCAAGACGGTCACGCTGAACGAGGGCTTCGTCATCACCGGCTGGGAGAGCTTTGAGAAATACGAATGGGACGACCCCGACGCCGCCGGCTACGACATGCTGGACAAACTGGCCGAATATATGCCGGACGGCATGAAGCTGATGATCATGGGCCCAGGCGGCGTCCTGGAGAACGTGATCACCTTGATGGGCTACGACAACCTCTGCTACGCCCTATACGAGGAGCCGGAGCTTGTCCGGGCGGTGGCCGACGGGGTCGGCTCGCGCCTGCTGCGCTACTACGAGAACGCCGCGGAGCGCGATTCCGTCGGCATGGTCATGTCCAACGACGACTGGGGCTTCAAGACGCAGACCTTCCTGTCCGTCAGGCACATGCGCGAGTACATTTTCCCCTGGCACAAAAAGATCTGCCAGGCGGCGCACAAGGCCGGAAAGCCGGTGGTGCTGCACTCCTGCGGCTACGCCGGGGAGGTGTTCGAGGACATCATAGAGGACATGGGCTATGACGGAAAGCACTCTTACGAGGACATCATCATGCCCGTGGAGGAGTGCTACGACCGCTGGGGCGGCAGGATAGCGCTGATGGGCGGCATCGACGTGGACTTCCTGATCCGCTCGGACGTCGCCGAAATCAAGAAGCGCTGCCGGGCCATGCTCGACCGCGCGGAGGCGAAAGGCGCCTACGCTTTAGGCTCGGGCAACAGCATCCCGGAGTATATACCGTATGAGAAGTATCTGGCGATGCTGGAGTGCGCGTGGGAGAGAAGGTAGAGAGAAGGTAGAGGCGGCTTTCTGTTCGCTCCGGTTCTCATTCTGTATAAAAACTTCCCGCCGCTTGTTTCAGCGGCGGGAAGTTTTGTAATTTTACGCTGTAACCGTAACCGCAAACACTATCTTCCGCCCTCCGGGCGCGGTGATCGTAATGACCGCGATGCCCGCCTTAAGCGGGATCAGAGCGCCGTTTTGGCTTACGTCGCATACAGCCGCATTGGAAGTCGCGAACGCGGGTTTTCCGCTGCCGTCCCACGTATACGGGATTTGTTGCGGCTTCGCGATCTTGGCCAGCATGGACTTCACCGCGCAGATGAGCTTTGCCGGCGTCAGGCCGTTTATCGCCGCCTGCAGGCTGAGGATCGCCTGATCCGCGTTTTCCTGCGCGGGGCCTTGATTGTTTACGACGTCGTATCCGGTTTGCATCGCCGCGTATAGCGCGTCGACGCTGGCCTGTGTGTAATCGACGCTGTTTGCGTAATCGCCTTCGGCCGTTTTGAGAAGCGCTTCAAGCGCCGACAGGTCGACGCCGGCGTTCCCCGGGGCCCTGACCTGCATCAGTTCGTTAAAGCCGTGGGCGCACAGCACCAGCTTGCCGTCCTGATAGAGAACGCCCTGAGTGTCGAGGTAATTTATGACCTTTACCCCGTCGACCATCAGCACGATCCTGACGCCGCCCTCGTCGGCGTATGTCCCGAAGGCGTAATCGTGCCACGCGTCCGGCGTAATGTTAAAGTCGGCGTTCGGGACGGTGTCGATTATCCAGCGGCCCGATCCGTCGTACACCTGGAGTTCCAGCGCGTTATTGTTTGTAATCGGGTTTATGATAACGCAGTAGCCGCCGGCCTGCCAGAAAATCCGGCTCGGATCGTCCTGGACGCTCATGACAAAGTATCCGTCGGTGCTCTTCAGTTTCATGCCGAACGAGTACAGCGGGCCCATTTTGACGTCTCCCAAATACCCCAGCCTGGAATCCGCCCAGTCGGGTTTAGGGACCATAGTTATCGTCCCGCTGCCGAAGGTCACCTCGGCTGGGTCTTCGGGGTTCACCGGGCCGGGGTTGTGTATCTCGGCCCACATATCAGGGGTATAGTCGGTGATGGGGATGATCCCTACGACGACGTTTTTCCTGAGTACGTTCAGCCCGTTTATCAGGCTTTTGGCCGCCAGATCCATGAGCGCCTGAGCCTTAATGGCGCCGCGGTCCGATATGGCCCGGTCGATCAGGGCCTGAAGCTGCGCCGCCGTGCCGGGCTGATAATCGCCGGGTTCATTCCCCTCGGTCATATTGGCCAAAAACGCCTCGGCGTAAGCAATCTTCGCGTCAAGGGCCGTCGTGTCCACCGAGCCGGATTCCATCTCCTCCTGCGTCATCGTGGTGAACGAGTAAACCGGCGACATGGCCGTATCGCCCGCCAGCGATTTCGCCATCGGAAGCGCTTCGACCCGCCAGTAATACGTCTGCCCGATGCCGGTCAGGGAGGTTATAACGCACGAGGACGTATCTGTGTCAACCGTCAGCGGCGCGCCGGAAAAGTCCGGTCTGTCCGAAACTGTGACCTCATAGCGCCCCGCCCCGAGGACGTCCGTCCATTTGAGCGTGATTTTGTCGAAGCTCTCCTGCCCGCTGCCTCCGTCAGCCGGATAGACGGCCTCCGGCGCCTCTGAGATGCCAATGCCCGCGTATTTTGCGGCCTGTTTGTCCGCTCCCGCCCAGGAACCGGCGGGGATCAGCCCCATTTTATCAAACGGCAGGTCTTGAAAGTCCGACAAATACTGATTCGAGGGGTCGAAAACAGCGGCGTCCGCGGTAAGGTTCAGGTCGGCGGCCTGATAGTCGACAAATCCCGGGTCCGCGTCGGTCTTGAAGTTCTTGTCAAACCCTAGGACAGTGCCCGCGCAAGGCGGCATGATAAAATCGCCGTGGCGGTAGGAGACGTTGTCCGTGATATAGCTGCCTATCGGCGCGCGGAGCCAGTCCTCCTCGGGCGTCCTCCCCGAAGCGCCGTAGTTCGTGGCCGCCTCCCAGGCCTCCAGCCTCTCTATATATTCCTTCCACATCGGATACCTCTCGGAGTACGGGCCGCCGGTCATGTCCACGACGCCTGACAAATACTTGCGCAGAAGCGAGTTGGACGCGGTTATCTCGTTTATCCACGAGTAGTTGCCGGCTGCGAAATAGTTCTCCGAGTTGGTTATCGCGTTCGACTGGTCGTTGTCCCGCCCGGCGACGATGTTGTTCACGATCATGTTGTTTCTCCCGCCGTGGCTGTATATACCGGTGGAGAGTTTGTTCAGTATGTTGCCGTAGGCGATGAAGCCGGAGCCGAAGGCGTCGTAATAGATGCCGTTGCCCATCTTGGAGGTCACCGACATGTCGTGTATGTAGTTATACCTGTCGATCTGCAGCGGCGAGTCTATGCCGCCGGTGTAGATGGCGCCCATGTCCGCGACTTCATAGGGCGAGCCCTGTATCTCGTTGTACTCTATGATCGACTCGTTCCCGGTGGGGCGGACGGCCATTCCGGCGAATTTCTGGAACAGGTTGTGCGAGACGATGTCCCCCATGTTCCCGCCCATATAGCCGGCTTCCTGCGACGAGTTTCCCTGCCTTGTAATAATGTTGTTCTGCACGAAGTTGCGGGACGGTATGAGCAGGTTGTCCTTGTCGTCGTTGCCCTCGACGCGCACGCCCGTCTTGTCGACGTTATAAATAAGCGAGGACGTGACGCCCGAATACGAGCATCTGTTGAAATACGCCCCTTCGGCACCCATCAGCGATATGTCGCAGTTCTGTATGACGACGTTTTCGCTGTTGCTCACAACGAAGCCCGCCCCGGAATTCGCGGTGAGCCTGAGGCCGTCGAAATACACGTGCCGCGCGCTGTCGACGTTGACCAGGTTCATACCTTTGGTCGACACATACACAGACGCGGCGCTGAAATTATCGTAAGGATAGATATACAGCTTGCCGTCGCTGCGGTCGAGATACCATTCGCCGGGTACGTCCAGTTCCTCGAAGACGTTGAAGAAGTAATAGGAATTTCCCGCTCCGGTCCGCGCGCCCCATCCCGCCGTGTCATAGGTCCTGACCGAACCGGCGCCGGCGTTGACGGACCTTACCTTATAGGCGGCGGGAACCCACGGAAAGCACATCGTGCCGTAGATATAGATGTCGCTCGTATCCTTCCATGCGAGCGGGCGGCTGTCCAAAAGCGTGAATTCAAAGCCCCTGCCGTCGTCGGCCTCCGGCGTCCCGGTTTTCCCGCCCTCGATTTTCGTGATCGGGCCCGGGTCTATGACCGGCCCGACCGGTATCGTATCGTAATTCGGATACCTCGACAGCGTCATCTCGGAATCGTTCCAGAAAATTTTGGTTTCAATGCCCGTCGCGTCGACTCCGTGCAATATTTCGTTATAATTGTTGGGCGCGGGCGGAGTGACAATGTCCTGAGACTGCCCACGGGAGATCGAAATATCGTCCACATAGAGTATGGAATTGCCGGCGGAAGACTTCGCCTGAAAGTATATGAAGGACAACGCGTTGAACAGCGCGTTTTTGTCCGTCGCGTACACGGTATGGTCATAGCCGATCTTAACGCTGCCGGAAACCCCGTCCTTTGTCACCTCCGCCCGGATCGTCCCCGTGGAAAAATCTATCGTCTCTTTGACGTTCAGCCAGGCGTTCCCGCGGGGAT
>JGI20166J26741_11518807_pt1 | contig 12506 bp, 5 predicted proteins | sample TergutCu122P5_FD_26741 | JGI IMG/M metagenome (IMG submission 26741) | reverse complement strand
TATATGCTCTATATGATGTATTTCTCCGAAGGACGATACAAAACAGCTCATTATGCGATATGTACAGGCTTTATGGCTTTAGGGATGATGCTCCCCGGCATGTTTGCCGGTTGGATGCAGGAACAATTGGGATACCAGCGTTTTTTCATCTGGGTGTTGATATGCGCTATTGTTCCTATTATCGCCGTGTCGATGTTGAAAATTGATCCGGGGTATGGGAAGAAGAAAGAATAAATAATTAATTAAAAATCTAATTTTCATTTAAATTTAACTAGTATGATTTACAAAAGAAAAGAAAGGAAGAGAAATCTGCTAATTGTTTTTTTAGCAGGATTTCTGTTATGCTATGCCAACAATTATGCACTTGCCGATAACTCGACCGAACCGGCTGTTTCGCAACAAGCAGGGAGAACGGTAACAGGAACGGTAAAAGATGCCCAGGGTGAACCCATCGTTGGCGCAAACATTGCCGTACCGGGGACAACAGTTGGTACGATGACGAATGTAGACGGTCATTATTCGATTCGCGTCACTGAAGGACAAACATTGAGGTTTTCATACATTGGTTACAAACCGGTAACGGTTGCAGCAAACAAAGACCTTATCAATGTTACGATGGAAGAAGATGCACAGTCATTGGAAGATGTGGTGATAGTGGGGTATGGAACACAGAAGAAAGCGAATCTGACAGGGGCTGTATCAACTGTTGATGTCAGTAAAACGTTGGAAGCCCGTCCTCAAGCTGATGTTGGTAAGGCTCTGCAAGGCGTTGTTCCCGGATTAACTGTTCTAAATGCTACCGGTAAATTAAACGCAACGCCGACTATTACAATTCGCGGGGTCGGTACTTTGAGTAACAATGCAACGAGTAATCCGTTCATTGTAGTAGATGGCGTTCCAATGGATGATATTTCCTACCTGAATACGCAAGATATAGAAAATGTCTCTGTATTGAAAGATGCGGCTTCAACATCTATTTATGGCACAAGAGCTGCCTTTGGCGTTATTTTGATTACAACAAAATCGGCAAAAAAGACAGATAAAGTATCAGTAAATTATACCAATAATTTTGCTTGGGGTACAGTTCCGACAGCGCTTCCGAATTATCCGGATGTTGCGACGCAAGCTCGTGCATTGAGAGATGCTAATACCCGCGCCGGAGCGGCAAACGAGTTGTTTGGTATGACCATGGATGATGCTTTTATTGCTAAAGCAGAAGCATGGAAACAACGACACGGAGGAAAAACCGGTTATCGTGAAATGGTTCTCGGTGATGATTTTGAAGTGATAAATGGTGTAACTAATTTTTATGCGGATTGGGATGTGGCAGGCATTATGTTCCGCACATGGAAACCCGCGCAAAGTCATAATTTATCTGTTCAAGGTTCAAGCGGAAAGACAAATTACTTTATGTCTGTAGGTTATAATCATGATGAAGGCGAATTTACATTTAACCCTGATAAAATAAACAAGTATACCACTATGGTGAATGTGAATACGAATGTAACCAATTGGCTACAGGTGGGCGGTCGCTTCAGTTACAGCGACAGGGTGTATACTACTCCTTTTACAAGGCGTTATCCTTATCAGTATTTGTGGCGTTGGGGTAGTTTTTTCGGGCCTTACGGTACTTATAACGGATATGATGCCAACAATTCCATCGCTCAATTGAAGCAAGCAGGGGATGAAGTAACAAATAACGCCTTTACACGTATGGGCGCATTTTTAAAAGCAGATATTTTTAAAGGTTTAACATTAAACGCTGATTATACCTATAATATTGTAAATTGGAATCAGGATAGAGTGGGACTTCCTGTTTTTGCACTTAACTCCTGGGGAGGGGATATTACAGGGGCGTTAGCTACTGTTTCTGCTCAAAGCGCTTCTTTTCTGCGTCAACAAAATACGCGTAACAATTCATACGCTTTAAATATCTACGCCAATTATGCATTTAACGTTGCAAAAAATAATAATTTCAACTTGATGTTAGGAACAAATGCTGAAGAAGGAGAAGTTAGATCGTTTTGGGCCAACCGCACAACATTATTGGATAATAATTTACCGGAATTCAGTTTAGCTACTGGAGATCAAACCGTAGGAGGGTCTCATAGTAAATGGGGCGCTGCGGGTTGGTTTGGCCGTCTAAATTACGACTATAAAGGAATTTGGCTTTTAGAACTGAATGGACGTTACGATGGTTCTTCCAAGTTTCCGGCAAATAGCCGCTGGGCATTCTTCCCATCGGGTTCGTTCGGATATCGCATAAGCGAAGAACCGTTCTTTAATTCGTTGAAGGAAACCGTCAATAATGCCAAAATTCGCGCTTCTTTCGGCCAGATCGGAAATCAAGCAGTCGGTAATAATATGTTTATTTCCACAATTGCAAATATAGCGGCAGGAAATACTTACTGGTTAGATGCAAGCGGAAATAAAGTAACAGCATACAATCTTCCGTCTATGGTTTCGACCACTTTAAAATGGGAACGAATACAAACATTAAATGTTGGACTTGATTTAGGATTAGTAAATGATTTCAATCTTTCAGCCGACTGGTATCAACGGATGACCTTAGATATGTTGGCTCCGAGTAAAACGTTGCCGCAAGTATTAGGTATCGGCGCTCCAATGGTAAATGCAGGAACGTTAAGAACCCGTGGGTGGGAACTTTCACTTGATTGGCGACACAGGTTCAATGAATTAAATGTCTATGCAAATGCCAGCATCGGTGATTTTAAAACGGTTATTACCAAATGGGATAATGACGCCAAGTTGTTGAACCAAAATTACAGCGGAAAAGTATGGGGCGATATTTGGGGATTTGAAACCGAACGCCTATTCACAAAAGATGATTTTAATGCAGATGGAACATATAAGGCAGGAGTGGCTTCTCAGAAAAAATTGGAACAGGGATCTTTTGTATTTGGCCCGGGAGACATTAAATTCAAAGACTTAAATGGCGACGGGGTCATTGACGGTGGTAAAGGTTCCGCCGACGATCATGGCGATTTGAAAGTTATCGGCAATACACAACCTCGATACCAATACAGTTTCCGATTGGGCGGTAATTGGAAAGGTTTTGACTTAGATATGTATTTTCAGGGTGTAGGAAAGCGTGACATCTGGACACAATCAGCATTTATTATGCCGATGATGCGTGGAGCAGACGCTATTTATTCCAATCAAACAAATTATTGGTCGGAAACAAATCAGGATCCGAATGCAGAATTTCCAAGAATGTATCCTACAAATGCAGGTCAGGGTACGATTTCCGTACTGAATTTAGGGAATCACAACTTCTATCCACAAACCAAATATTTGTTCAATGCTGCATATTTACGCTTTAAAAATCTGACTTTTGGTTACACGCTGCCTGCATCTCTAAGCCGGAAAGCGTATTTGAATAAAGTTCGTTTTTATTTTAGTGCAAATGATCTCTGTGAATTGATTAAAAAAACTAATGCACCACTCGATCCGGAAGTCAACACCAGTGAAAGTACATACGACGGAACGAATGATTATGGAAACGGAACATGGGGTCGAACTTCTCCGTATTATCGTACGGTATCTTTTGGTTTACAGATAACTTTTTAATATACTAATATATAATAATATGAAAAAATATATTTTATCAATAGGAGCAGGAATCTTGTCAATGATAGCTTTAGTGGGATGTGATAGCATCTTGGATAAAGGTCCGCTGGATCAATTTACCAACGCTAACTTTTGGACAAGCGCTGCAAATGTGCAGGGATACGCCAATGCGTTTTATAATGAATTTACCGGATATGGTAATGGCGGCGGTACGGGGGTGTTTTATTTTTCAACGCTGTCGGATGACCAAGCAGGGAATTCTTTTTCCGATTGGGGACAAAAAAATAATCTTGTTTCGAATGGAACATGGAGTGGAGCTTACACGGAAATTCGCCGTGCCAATGTAATGATTGAAAATGTACCCACTATCAAAGAAAATGATGCTGTTAAAAATCATTGGATTGGCGTTGCCCGTTTAATGAGAGCGTATGAATATTTCAGGTTGGTGCGTACATTCGGAGATGTTCCTTATGCTGATAAATCATTGGATATTACGGATGATGGTATTCTATACGGGCCTCGTACGAATCGAGATCAAGTGATGGATAAAGTTTTGGAAGACTTAAATTTTGCTGTGTCCAACATTGACGACGTAAATAGCAAAATTACTTGGAGCCGGAGTATGGCGCAAGCAATGAAAGCAGATATTTGTTTATACGAAGGAACTTTCAGGAAGTACCGTAAAACAGAAGACGGACAACCTGCTCCCGATGCTGCAGGCGCAACTAAATTCTTGACCGAATGTAAAAACGCTTGTAGCGCAATCATGGATAAATATACTCTGAACGCATCTTATCAAGGCAATTATAATTCTATTGATTTGAGCAAGAATACAGAAATGATTTTTTATAAGGCTTATAAGCAAACAACTTTTGTCCATTCATTAATTGCTTATGTTTGCTCTTCAACTCAGATTAGCGGTATGACGATGGATGCATTTAACGCTTATCTTTTTAAAGATGGGAAGCCGCTGGCTTTGACCGGTCAAGATAAAAATGTTATAGCTCCAATGGAAGCAGGACATCTATCTGTAGCAAACATGTTGTCTGTACGCGATAAACGTTTGAGCGAAACAATAGATCCTGTGTTGATGTACGTTGGAAATACATACGTACGCGGTGGCGCTATGGCGATGACTTCATCTACCGGTTTCGGGGTTTGTAAATATGATAATATTACTATTCCTGTTGAATATCGGCGAAATACAAGTTCAAATTATACCCACGCCCCCTTATTTTGGTTGGCTGTTGTGTATCTGAACTATGCTGAAGCATCCGCTGAATTAGGTACAATTACAGACGCCGACTTGGACAAAACTATAAATAAATTGAGAGATCGTGCAGGATTACCCCATTTAAGTACAAATGTAGGATTTAGCGATCCTGCAAACAATCATGGCGTAAGTAGCTTAATTTGGGAAATTCGCCGTGAACGCCGTTGTGAATTGATGTTTGATAATGGGTTCAGGTATTGGGATTTAATTCGTTGGCATCAATTAGACAAGTTGAATTCTTCAATGTATCCGAATATATTATTGGGCGCTGATGTCAGAAATGATCCGGCTTATACTGCAGCTAAAGTAGGAACCAATATTGACGGTAGCAAAGGAATGAAACGTGATTTTGATAAAAAATATTATTTGTATCCTATTCCATCCGGTCAGATAGATTTGAATCCCAATTTGAATCCGAATAATCCCGGCTGGTAAAAGTCACAAATAATTTTCATGACACCAATCGCAATAATCGGCACTATTGCAGCATACTTTGCCGTTTTGTTTCTCATTTCATACATTACCGGAAGGAAGACCGACAATGCAGGTTTTTTTTCCGGTAATCGAAAATCGCCTTGGTATGTTGTAGCTTTCGCTACTATCGGCGCAGCTATTTCGGGAGTTACATTTGTTTCCGTTCCGGGTATGGTGGCTGTCAGCGGTTTTTCCTATCTGCAAATGGTATTGGGTTTTGCCGTGGGACAGTTGATTATTGCTTTTGTATTGATTCCTTTATATTATAAACTGAATCTGGTTTCCATTTATGAATATTTGGAAAACCGGTTCGGGATTTCTTCTTACAAAACAGGCGCATGGTTCTTCTTCATTTCCAAAATGCTTGGGGCTTCCGTGCGCCTTTTTATTGTTTGCGTGGTATTGCAGTTATTGGTTTTTTCTCCTTTGCATCTGCCTTTCGCTCTGAATATAGTCTTTACGGTAGGCATCGTTTGGCTATACACATTTCGCGGAGGAGTAAAATCGCTGATTTGGACCGATTCGCTCAAAACTTTTTGTTTAATTGTTACGGTAGGATTAACCATTTATTATATTGGCAAAAATATGGGTTTGGACACGGGGAGTATGTGGTCGCTTATCAAAGGCTCCAACCTGTCTAAATCCTTTTTTTTCGATGACATAAACGATAAGCGATTTTTCTTGAAACAATTTCTGGCAGGCATCTTTATTGTTATTGCAACTACCGGATTAGATCAAGATTTGATGCAGAAATCGCTGAGTTGTAAAAACTCAGGCGATGCAAGTAAAAATATGATTATCGGGGGCATTTTGCAAATTTTTATCAATATACTTTTCCTAACCTTAGGGGTGTTGTTGTACGTTTACGCCGCTAACCAACAAATCGCTTTACCGGCTAAGGGCGACGATGTATTTCCGTTCTTGGCGATGCGATTCTCGCCGGTGGTAGGCGTATTATTCGTCGTAGGATTGATTTCCGCAGCATACGCAGCGGCAGGTTCGGCATTAACGGCGCTCACTACTTCATTTACCGTTGATATTTTGGAAAGCGCTAAGACCAAAACCGAAAACCAATTAGCCTTTGTCCGCCAAAAAGTACATATCGGTATGGCGGCGGTAATGGCTGTCGTCATTTTCATGATTAATCTGTTGAATAACGATTCCGTCATTAATACGGTTTATATGGTGGCCAGTTATACCTACGGGCCGTTGCTTGGTATGTTCGCTTTCGGAATGTTTACCAAAAAAGCCGTAAAAGACCGGTGGGTTCCGTTGGTAGCCATCCTATCGCCGGTTCTATGTTTTATACTCGATCTGAATTCTAAGGTCTGGTTCAACGGCTATCAATTCAGTCACGAGCGGTTGATATTGAATGCTTTATTTACCATTTTCGGATTGTGTTTGTTGATCCGGAAATAAAGCTTATTTTATGAATATATTATAAATACTATTGTGAGAAATTTTAAAACGAATGTTTAATTTAGTAAATTAAGAATGGGTATGATTACACGAAAAAGCAAAAAAATTTTGAGCATGCTTGTTGTTGGATTTCTATTATGTTATTCAACAAGCTATGCGTTTGCCGGTAATTCGACCGAACCAGCCGTAGTGCAACAAGCTGCGAAGACGGTAACAGGAACGGTAAGCGATGCCAAAGGCGAACCTATGATTGGGGTGAGCGTGAGTGTGGAAGGCGCTACGCGAGGCGCGGTAACAGATGTGAACGGATATTATTCAATTCAGGTGCAAGGGGATAATCAGGTTCTCAGTTTTACATTCCTTGGTTATAAAACTGTTACTCAGGTGGCAAACAGAAACCAAATCAATGTTACGATGGAAGAAAATGTCCAAGCGTTGAGCGAGGTGGTGGTAACTGCTATGGATATTAAAAAGGACAGAAAAGCGCTGGGTTATTCTGTTTCCAACTTAGGTTCGGATGAATTGATGAAAAACAAAAATACGAACGTTATTAATTCTTTGGTAGGAAAAGTTCCCGGAGTAAACATTACGCAAAGCAGCGGTTCTGCCGGCGCAGGCGCTGTTATAACCATTCGCGGCGGTAATTCCACATCCGAGAGCAGACAAAATCAACCCTTATTCGTTATCGACGGGGTGATCTATGATAATTCGACTACGGTAACCGGTAATACATCTTCGGATGGTATGTCGCGCAGTAATACGAGTTTTTCCAACCGTATTATGGACGTAAACCCTGAAGATATTGAAACGATGTCCGTTTTGAAAGGCGCTGCTGCAGCCGCTTTGTACGGATCGCGGGCAGCCGACGGCGTGATCATCATTACTACCAAGAAAGGCTCTGAAGGTACGGTAAAAGTTGATTTCAGCAGTAAATTAGGAACCTCATGGGCTAATAAGTTACCTGAGATGCAATCCACTTTTGCCCCCGGTTATTATTCTACCAACGGGGTAATGAACAAATTTACTTATGACACTTGGGGACCGCAGAATCCTTCAGGAACTCCAATATATGACAACATCGGCTCCTTTTTCCAGAATGCAACGGTATTTGATAATAACGTAAGCGTATCGGGCGGATCAAAAAACAACAAATTTTATTTTTCAGGTTCTAATTTTGATCAAAAGGGTATCGTACCTGTAACAAATTTCAAGAAAACAACCTTCCGCCTTAATGGGGAACAGAAATACGGACGTTTGACATTAGGTGTCAATACCGCATATTCTATTGCCAATACTCAAAAGACTTTAACAACTTCCGGTTTGTGGTCTATTGAAACAGGCGGACCTAATGGAGTCGGAAGCATGGAGTCTCTATACCGTTGGCCCCGTACACTCGATATGTCGCATTATATCAATGAAGATGGAACACAATTCCGTCCGTATTCAGACGCCTTCGATTTACAAAGCGACATTGACAATCCTTATTGGATCATCAACAAGAATAATTTAACCAGTCAAACCAAACGTTTTACCGGAGGTGTGAACGCTAATTTCAAAATAGCCGACTGGTGGGACGTGACCGCTCGTCTTGGTTACGACCAATACAAGACGGATGATTACATTTATGTTGCTCCGGGCGGCGCCTTAAGGCCATTGTATCAGAACGGCCGCTTGAGTAAATCCGCGTATGATTACACTTATCTAACCTCCAACTTGATGTCCAATTTTCATAAAACATTCGGCGATTTTGATTCGCATTTATTATTGGGTACCACTTCGGAAGATACAAAAACAGCAAATAATACGCTTTGGGGATATACTTTTATTACTGCAGGTACCATTAGTTTTGGAAACATAGCTAACAATAATAAATTCTTTACTGATGCTATCGGACAAAGACGCTTGGTTGGCGCCTACGGAGAATTCGGACTGTCATACAAAAGTTTAGCTTATATTACCGTGACCGGACGTAACGATTGGTCATCCACTTTGCCTCTCGAAAACCGGTCGTATTTTTATCCTTCTGTGAGCGGATCGTTCGTATTTACGGAATTGCTTCCAAAAAATGATATTCTTTCGTTCGGTAAAATCAGAGCCAGTTGGGCGCAAGTGGGTAAAGACGCCAATATGTATGCCACGCTTACTTATGTAAATCCTCCAATTACTATCGGGTCATTCAACGGAGTGGGTAATCAGTATTATTCGGGTAATGCCATACTGAAACCTGAAATACAAACTTCTTGGGAAGCGGGAGGAGAGCTTCGATTCTTCAATAACCGGATAGGTTTGGATTATACTTACTATCACAGCCAGACGGCGAATCAGATTGCTCAGCCGCGTTTATCCCAGTCCGGCGGGTTTATTTTCAGTTCAATCAACTCAGGTTCGGTACTGAACACGGGTATGGAACTTTCCCTCACCGGTAAACCGGTTGTATCAAAGAATTTTGATTGGAACATTACGCTGAATGCTTCTTACAATAAAGGTCGACTGGGAGAATTCCTTAAAGGAGTAGCCTACTTTTATCCCACAGATGCCCAGTTCGGTACTGTAAAAGCGGCTTCTATTCCCAATGGAGGATATTTTCTTGGAATGACCGGCCGGCTAATGATGCATGAAGTGGATGCAGATAAAAATGAAATTCCAAATGGGCGCTATCAGGTTGATCCGACAACAGGACTATATTTGTTATCCAGCACAGCGAATGATAAAGTGGTTGGAAACCGTGAACCACACTATATAGGCGGTTTGAATAATACGCTCCGCTTCAAAGATGTTACACTCTCTTTCCTCTTCGATTTCCGAAAAGGAGGCGATGTATATAATGGTACGGATTATTTTATGGTTGTACATGGCGGAAGTCCGAAAACCTTGGAAAACAATCGTCAATCGGTGACCGTATCCGGCGTAAACAGCCAAACGGGAGCAGATTATACGCAAACATACGAAGCAGGTAAGACCTATACCATTAATAATGTAAATTATGCCGGCGAGTATATGATTCAGCAATATTGGCAAAACTATGCAGCCAATTCCTACAATTTCATTACTTCGGTCGATTGGATAAAACTCCGGTCTGTGTCGTTGACGTATGACTTTTCTAATTTATTAAAAAAGCAGAATGTCGTCAAAGGGCTTTCAGCAACGGTAACAGGAACCAATTTGGTAACTTGGACAAATTATAAAGGAATGGATCCCGAAGTAAGCGCCGCCGGCGGTACCGGAGGTTCGGGCAGCACCGGCATTGATTACTTGGGCGTGCCAGCCACATCCAGTTTTACTTTTGGAATAAATCTAACATTTTAAAAACATAAAATTATGAAACATTTAAAATATTATATAGTGTTGAGTTGCGTATTCGCATTTGGATTGATTTCCTGTACAAACTGGTTGGATGTCAATACGGATCCGAATAGTCCAAACAACAGAAGCGTATTGGTTCAAAACAGGTTGCCTTGGATTGAACATTTTTATTGTTATTCTGCGGGAGTAACTAATATGCGTACTTCATGCGCGGCGGGCGTTTATTACAGCAACAGCGCTACTCCTAATGCTTTCTCTACCACATGGGCATGCACGAATGCCGTTTCTACTACTTCCTATCAAACATGGTTTATAGAAGTATCTTCAAACTTGATAGATATGTATAATGCCGCCCAAAAACTCGGCGCCTATCACTACATGGCAATGGCGGATATAATCCATGCTATGGGTTATATGAGTATGCTGGATTTATACGGTGAAATGCCTTATACAGAAGCGGGGTCTGGAAATCCGGGTCCTAAGCATGACGATGGCAAAACCATTTACAACGGATGTATAGCCAAATTGGATGAAGCAATCGGTTTGCTGGGAAAATCACAGGAAGCAGGAGCTCCGGCTCTTTCCGTCGGCGATATGTTTCTTAAAGGCGACGTAAACAAATGGATAAAAATGTGTTACGGATTAAAAGCCCGTTACCTGCTTAAACTGTCCAAAAAAGCGGATTTATACAAACCCGACGTTATTTTAGATTGTCTGTCCAAAGGGCCTCAATCCAATGCCGATAACGCTGTTATGCAGGGCTTCAACAACAGTACAGTAACCGATTATTTGATGGGAGACCCCATTGGGACTAATGGAAACTGGAATTATGCAGCATACGGAAGTAATCAACGTATTTCCCAATACTATTACAATTTGTTGACGAACTTGCGAGGCGCCGGCGTAACCGATCCCCGCATGACTAAAATTGTACCGGCAGCCATGAGTAATGTTAAACTTGACGCCGGCGGTAAAGTGTCATCCTATTCTTGGCGTCGTTCCAAAGGAGTAGATTCGTACGGACCGGCAACCCGGTTATTGTCGGCAGGAGCCGCTTCCATTCAAACACCGGCAGCATCGGGTTATGCCGCCGCCGAAACAAAACTGACGTATGCGATAAGTGATGCAACGAAGATTCCTGATTTTGTCGCCAACATGGATTCATTAGGATTTCCCTCTACTGTTAACGGGAATAACGTAACGGTAACCTATAGCCCTGGTTCAATATTTATAAACAGTACCAATTATCTTTATGCAGGCGACATCGCGTATGTAAATTTACGCAGTAGCTCACTTGCCACATCAGGAATACCTGCTCAAGGTCAGTTGGATGTTAACTGGTATCTTTCGGCAGCCGCTTTTAATGCCGGCGTAGTCGCTTCAACCGGTTCATTTCAGGTTCGTCCCGTTTCTGATCAGGAAATCGTAACCTATCATGAAATGTGCTTTATAAAGGCTGAAGTAAATATGAGAAAAGGGGATAAAAACGCCGCTCTTGCAGCTTATAAGGAAGGTATAAAAGCGCATATCGATATGATGCAAGCCAAGCTAACCGAATGGAAAGCAGCAGGCTACAATAATCCGGATATGTGGCCTATGGATCAAAACGCTATCAATGCATATCTTCTGAGCAATGCAGTTTGTCAGGATGCAGGCAGTTTAACTATGGCCGACATCATGTTGCAAAAATACATTGCTATGGGTTGCAGTATCGAGAACTACAACGATATGCGAAGGTTTAATTATAGCGCAGGTAATATTGGCAGTTTTGGCGTAGTTTATCCCGGATTTCAACGAGGACCTTTATTTGCCGGCCAGTCTCAGTTGACGGGTAAATCTCCGACAGAAGTTAATTACTGGATTCGCCGTTGGATGTTGCCTCCAACCTACGAGTTAAATTATAACTCTATAAACGCTCTTGCCATGAATCCACATGCCGGTGATGTAAACATCTGGGGTATGCCTGTCTGGTGGGATTGTGCAACAGATGATGAGTATTATGGGTATCTTAAATAAACGGTAAAATTCTGTCAGGGCGTTGTATTATACACGTCATTGCGAGGGTAAAACCCGAAGCAATCCAGTAAAATCAACAATATGGATTGCTTCTCTTCGTTCGCAATGACGTGCAATAATACATCTCTCCCATCGTTATATTTATAAATTTTTTCAATGTATATTTTAAATAAAAGAACAGGATTTTTATTTCTTTTGTTTTTGGTTATCGTTATTTCGGCAAAATCGCAAGAACTAAGTCCCGACTCAAAAGCCCCCCGCTCGGCGTAGCGTCCCGCTACGTCGGGCTAAAAGCAAGTCTCCAGACTTGCAAAACAAAGGCAAAAATATATAATATGAATAGATAATGAGCACCGGATACCAAATAAGCGAACAAGACGAGTTACATTTTGTAACATTTCAAATAGTAAAGTGGATAGATGTTTTCACA
>JGI20166J26741_11518696_pt1 | contig 12506 bp, 2 predicted proteins | sample TergutCu122P5_FD_26741 | JGI IMG/M metagenome (IMG submission 26741) | reverse complement strand
AGTTCTATATATCTTGATCTTTAACTTTTTGGATAGAAAACTGGAAGACAAAAGATTCTGCACTGAATAATAGCAAGCATTCCCTACCTTCAATCTACTCCTAATTTCTTCGTGAATAGAATTTTTATTTGTTAACGTTGTTCCCAAATATTTGAACTCTTCCACCCGTTCAATGGAACTATTATCAATCTTCATACTGTGACTTCGTCCTGCGTTCTGATCTCGAGACATAATCATGTACTTAGTTAGAGGTTATTATATACGATATATAAATATACTGTTCCTGCTCCATAAAAACCTGTGTCTGTTACAAAGTCGAACCGGATAGTGTTACAAAAATCGCTACCGTTTATTGTGAGAATTGCACGAGACACGTAAGTACGCGATGTGGACAAACTGCAACATTTTTCACCTACTCGGGGAATTCTGCTAAATCTCCTTGCCAGTCCCTCTTTCAACCTCGCGTTCTCTCCGTTTCTTACGTATCCGCAAATATTTGACACGATAGAGCTCATGTGAATAGCAGAAGGGAGCTGGGGCGTAGCTGGGTCAAATCACAGCAGGGAACAAGCAAATGCAGGAATATTACCGTGCTCAGACCATACCATCTTCCTTGAACTGTATATTCCTCTGTTTAAACATCCAGACACTGCATAACCTTATACTTTACCAACCGGTAATGATTTACGGCACACAATGTCACACTTGTAGCTACTGGCTGTCTAAACAGATTGATGCAGGAGACCACAGAGTTGTATTAATTTAAGTACCAAGTTGTATATGTACCTTAATTCTACACGGCTCTGAATTGGACATTTAAAAATATGTGTAATTTGACAGTCTAACACAGAAATGTTATTGTATAAATTATATATCTAAATAATATTGAAAAGATAATGACAACTACATGTTTCGGCTTTCCTTTTTACGCCATCTTCAGAACGTAATTCTCGGATAATTCAATATACAATTGACACTGTTTTTAAGTACGAGATCTCGTGTACATAAATTCATAAATAAATAAATACATACATAAATAAAAACATGTAGTTGTCATTATCTATTAAATATCATTTAGATATATATTTTATACAATAAAAAGTTATGTTAGACCGTCAAATTACATATATTTTTAAATACTGAAAAACACAACGGGGGATGCCTCACTTGAAAACTTGAACATTCTGAATTGGACATCCTTTGGAGAAAGGAAATAATTAGGGGTGTTATATTTAGCATTAACTGTTAAGGGCGCGCTGGGGCGGCTTTTGTCTTCGGCAGCTGTAAAATATCTTCACTGTGTAATTGCTTGGCCACAAATCCATTGGTCTGAGCCTCCTGTTTCCAGCCCGATGCAACGACCGTTTATTCTAATTCCTTTCGCAACCTGTAATTGCGTTTATACAGTCCGTGTAAGAAGCTGTCTACTTTCTCCCGGACCCACTTGTCAGGACGTAGCCTACGCTGCATGCCTTGATCTAGAAACCTGGCAACACATCAATTCTGTGCTCCTCGATTAATCAATCCTATGAATCTTGGGATTCATCAAAATTTGTTTAAAAATTCAGTACCTGCTTACAGAAAAACACCGGTTCTCAATTATAGAGCTCAACCGATTAATATTGTTAGGGTAACAATCGCTGTTTATTGTAAGAATCACGCAAAACACATACATGCACTATGTGGGCAAACTGCCTAGTTTCTGAGCATTAGAACAGACTGAGTGTGTAGATACCACTAGCGTTCGTACGGTTAAAACTAAGAAATCACATGCCGACATTATCGTGAATGCTGCTTATCAGAAACAAAGTATAGGAGACAATGTCCTAATATTTCAACTTCTAAACTAATTAACGAATTTGGACTATGTTTGGTATTGGGAGGGGCTGTAGACTAAGTTTATGTTCCTCCATATCAGCTGTAAGTTGCACGAAGCTCAAGTCGGGCTTCGTCGTTTTTGTGAAAATCCGCATAATATGTAAGCAATAAGCAGTGACTCGAAGATCTAACTTTCTATTTGGGGCCCCCTTCAGGACGGTGAATATTGACTGTGTGCAGTACGATAGCTGTAATGGGGTTATGTCTGCATCGCAGCAATTGCGTAGAAACACATCAAACAAGCTGTATTTACTCCAGCGGAGTACACCGATGTGCTTCTCCTCACAGGTCTATTTGTTGTTACCGTAATGGTGTGGTATTGCGGCCAGCCCGTGGACCATGGCATCGAGCGGTTTATACAGACGTATGCCGTTCGGATCGCGGTCAGTTTACTGGATGGCCTTTGTCAGTCTCTCAAGCGAACGTGTTTTTTCTAATCATTAATTAATATAGCAACAAACAAGTGCACTTAATAAAATACAATTTATGACAAATGTTAATCTCCTACATGTTTCGGCGCCGACGTGCCATTCTCAGGGAGTCTTTCAGATCAAAGGATTACAATCCCAACACGCCAATCTAGGTATTCCATCGCCCTCACTGGAGTAATTAAAATACATGAAATTAATAAGCATAAAGTTACAATGTTGTGATATTAAGACTATGTGAGAGATGGGAATAACTTCCCATGGCTCCGCACTGTAAGCTGTGCCCACACATGTACACGCTGCTACGCGGCTTGGGCGAATTGCGGTTGAATGCGCCGCAGCTTCCAGTCAGCGACAGCACACTAGAATGGCAGAGTCACGTCCGTTCTACGGCCGTTGGAGTTCTTAAGCCATCGCCTCCATATGAAACACCGAGTGGTTGTGGTTAACGTGTGGTCGGGCATCTTCACCTAGATGCGCTTAATGGGGCATGGAAAGGGCTGTATTTAACCTTCGTTTTTGAGTTCGCTGTAAGGACACACATGTTCTGCGGAAAATGCGTATTCGCGCCACGGATGTAGGAAACATGCGTGCTAGTGAGAAGGAATCTTATAACTTTCTGGTACCTTAGCTTTTAAGAAAAATACACAACGACAAAAGAACTAGTAGGCCTACTTTTGTGAAAAACACAAACGTGCAAGTCTGTAGACGAATGTGGGAATTGTGTGGTAAATGTTATGAAGACAGAAGAGCCGATTACAGAATGGTGCGGATGACATGAAAATTATGGAAATGAAAACTTGAGAGCACCCTTACTTTTTATCCCCCTACCAGGACGTAAACCATCCTATGTCGATGAAGAAAATAATTTTAAAATGAATCTTTGTTAAATAGGGCAAGGCGGAGTGCATTAGTTGTAGATGATTTAGGGCATGGCCCAGTGTCATACTTTGTAAAAATGGTGACGAACTTTGGGTTCCATAAGAGCTGTTAATTTCTTGAACAACAAAATAAATATTAGATGTTGAACGATATGATGTATCACTGAAAAAGGTACTTAGTTAGTTGGTTAATGTCTTAACTGCTTATAAACAACTTAATATGGCACCCCATTTTGAGATGAGCCTTGTTATGTGGTAAGAAATTCTAAATTTCCCTGCAAGTGTGTGTTGCACAATTAATTTTAATGGTTCTCCATAGATGGCTTTGTAGGTGCCTTAAAAATCCAAACTAACTGTGAAGAAGAAGAATGCCTAACTTGATGGAAAATGTACAGTCATACCACAAAATAACATGTGATGTAAAATCTGGTAATTTTACTCCATAAGTTCATTGAACATTATGATCCTAAATATAATTATGATACTATGTTCTCATTTCTAGATACTGATCATCACATTCATCCTAGGGATTGTCTTTGCTGCTACAGCAACAAACGAGACTTCAGTCACTTACCCAACCACACAGGCAGTGTCAACAATAGCTGACGTCAATAATGTACATGCACCAGACAGTCAGCAACAAAATGCAGGATCTGATGATGGGGTATCAAATAATTCCACTGACTTTGCCATATATCCGAAAAAAGTAAATCTAACAGATATTAACGTAACCATTGAAGAGGTTGAAGAAATCTTAGCTGCTAATCCTGAACTACCACGACTGTCAAGAAGTGAAATACTGGAGATTCTGGATAACATGACAAGTGCCTTACCAGATAGGGAATCAATTTCTGCAAGTGTCAGTGACACAGGACATTACAAATCACGTGAGGAATATTTAAGGGCTATGAGGGCACTGATGCTGGTATTGCCTTACAGTGCAAAGAATCTGAGTGAATCAAAAATACAAGAATTATACACAAAAGCACCTATAATACGGATCATTGAAGACAATTCAGAAGCTGTCACTACAGCTAAGACAAAAACGAAAACTTCCCCAGCCATTACTCATCTAACAAGCACTACTGTAGAACCACAACAAACAAAATATACAAATCATGAAATTTATCATCAGAGCAATGATTCACAACCCACACCTCCAGACTCACATCACAATTATGAATCAGAAACAAAAGCACCACAAACAACAACACTAACCATGAAACAGAATTCATCAACCAAGAGATTTAATCATCGTCGACGTCGCCCAACGACAACTACGACCTCACAGACTCCTGGAAGTTATGAATATCAATTTCTGAATGAGCATTATGAAACAACTAAGTTATCTTCAGGTGAACAAAATGTAACGACAGTTTACCCTCAAAGAACTAACGATTACAACACAAGAGATCAGTATTACCAATCAAGCAAGATAGTAACAGTACAAGAAATTGTAACAACAGTCTATCCAGAAAGGACAAACTTCCAAGAGGGTATTATCTCACCCAATTACATAAGTCAGGACTACAATGTTCAACTCCAGTCCCCATTACAAAATACAACTAAACATTATAATGGACTGCAACCAAATGCAAGCCAACAAAGAATTAAGCCAATCAGCACAGCAAATGTTAATGAACCACATTCATCAATGGAAGTTACAGGAACAGGATTTGACCTCCCTAGTGACATGAAACATCTGCTAATGTCTTTCAGTGTAGATGAACAACTATCAAATCACCCAGTCCACAACACTACAAAAGAAATTATGCCACTTGCAACATCAGAAAAAGCTGGGTCACTTCCAGAACTACCCAAATACAGCAGCCAATATTCTGCAAGTGAATTGGTATTTGAAAAAACTACAACACAAAAACCAGTCATGCGGGATGATGTTAAAGAAATTCTGGAATCCATAGGACTGTTTCCAAACAACGAAGGTCAAGATGGAGTGACTGAAACTCCGTCAACAACAACAACAACAACTACTACTACTACTACTACTGCCACACCAGATGTAGCAGCAGCAGCAGAATCCCTTTCATCTGAAATGAAAGATCTCCTGATTTCTTTTGGACTTCTCCCATCGGCAAATGATATTCAACAGGGCTCAGACAGTGTGAGTGCTGGATATGTAGGAAGTCCAGTTGTTGATCCCGTTTCATATCTCAGTTTCAAGCCCCTTCCTATTACAACAAATCATAAAAAGGATGATAAGGAAGATAAACAGCTGATGAGCAGTGACATGAAAGAGTTCCTTGCTTCTTTTGGTTTGGTACCAACATCAGATTCTGATGAAGGTTATTCCGGTACAGGAAGCTTTTCTGAGCATGGTAGTGTCCGCAGATTTCGGTCACAAAAAGCTGTTACAATGGACACTCAACCTGCAGCAAATAACAGTAGTAATGTAACTACCAACAAACCTGATCTGAGCTCTAATGTAACAATGCCACATATCAGTACTGACATGTTGACTGATGAAATGAAAGACATTTTAGAAAATCTTGGGTTTCTACCATTTTCAAACCTATCTACGAGAAAGACAAATCCTGGTGAAGGCCACATTTTCAATCCCTCATCCCATTTAGCATCTCTTCATCCAACAAAGGAGGAAGCACAAAGACTGACAAAACTCCTTGATACCATCAAGAAGCTGATGAAAGAGAATGGAACTATTACTCAAGATGAGATTGATGCCTTGAATGAATCTATATCTATCATTCTTCCAACTGACACTGTGAAATATGACAACAAAAGAGCTCATTCTGCAAGCGATCTTGCCAGTGTTCTGCCAGTATTATTTGTTAAGAAGAATAAGTCAGTTCCTCTGGATCATATAAAAGATGCACCAGACCCACTCTCTTTGGAAGAGCTTTTGTTAGTAATGGATGACAACAAAAATGAAGTTAAACGCCAACAGTCAAGTAATGGAACTACAACAGAAGCAACCAACCAAGATAAAGGACCATCACTCACAGATCTTGCAGATTCATTTGGTGGTAGTACTGAGACTACACCAGGCGAAGTCGGTGTAAGTGATACATTACCAACGAAGAAGCCAAATGGACTTTACTTTCTTCTTGATTGGAACACTTTCTTGGATGTTGGAGAAGAAGGCAACAGCAGAAGAGTAAATTTGCGTTTTAATCCCAGACTAGGAAACAGAAGAGATTTCTTACCCGTGACAGTCCCATGAGGATTTTCTTAATATGTAAATCTTGAGGTCTGTATAAAAATTTATACCTAATCTTTTCTTTCGTTCTGGTTTGATGACGTATTTTTCTGGTGTATTGTTATGGAGATATTTTGGAGAACTTGGCTATTTATGTCACCAAGTCCAATGAGTTTTGAGGTTCTCACAGTGGTGAATATTAAGGTCATAGTCTTCTTGGATGTGACAGTATGTACTCTGGTAGGTGAGTACTGATGTTTATGAGGAACATATGAGGTACCACTTCTTGTGAAGTGTTTTGTGTTTTCCTACCGTGAGTACACACATCACCTGAAGGTGGAGGTAGTATGGGACACAAAATGTTGGTACCCATTTACCAGATGACACAGTATCACATCCTAGAATTCCAATGATGTTTAAGTTGGAGTAATTACACAGAGCTCTGGCACTTCAAATTTGAATCACAAGGCAGTCCAGGATTGCAATAAAAATGCAAAATTCCACTCTGCCTCCTTGCATGGAATTGTATATATGACACACCACTAATTCTGCATTATGACCTTCAAAGTTGGACGACCAGTCCTCCAAAGAATCATTACTCAAGAACTGCATAGATAATTTTTTAATGAATAAAATACTGATATTCCATATCAGTGGCAGGCTAATACTGATGCCTGTAGTGAGGAAGTGGAAATAAGTCGCATGGATGACATCCTCCATAGCCATCTTGTGCTGTTAAACTTCTCCTTTCAACATACTACCCTTTATTCCACTCCAGTCATCTTGCCCTTTTGTTCACAAAAATTTTGAGAACGATAATCGTCATTAGTGATGAGAGCATGGGGCTGACTGACACAGGTCAGATGGGATTGATGGGTCATACAACAGCAGATGGAAAGAGAAAAGCTTTGAGCACCATCATTCCCATGATCAATGGGACTCATTTCCACGCTCTCTTTGCAGTTACATGTAAGATATTAAATGAAGAGAGAATAAGAAATGTAAATGCGTACAAAGTCCATGCTGCCACACATATTCAAGAGACGTGTTGTCATTATTTTTGTCTGGCCCAACTTGTGTCTTGTGTATAGGTGAATGCAAATTTAGGAGGGTGTGAGGAACAGTGAGAGAGTAGAAAGGTACAAGAATAAATGAAAGAAATTGATATTTCAACCCACTGTTTTAATGTGAGTGGGTTATGTGACCAAATACTTGTAAGTTATTACACTGTAAAATTCAGTGACTGAAATCATGGATTGTGATGCAAGACACAACACTTGTGTGGGTTCATGAAAGAAGTGGCCAATTTTTAATCACTTATGTCAAACCTGTTACTCTTAGTGAGATATGAGCTTCTCACAGTGGTGAATATTAAGACTATGGTCTTATGGAATGTGACACCATATAGTATGGTATATAGGTACCAAAACATTGGTGCATATTTACCATGCTATGTGGTGTTACCTCCAGAAGCCTGTAATATCTCTTTCTCTTAAAGTTCTTTAACCCTTGCAAAAAATGTTTTCAGGTTATTATTATTCTTTTATATTTATTAAGGCTTTGTACAGTACGTGAATCCAAATAAGTTTACAAGGCTTTTGTACATACCTTGTACTATATAGGATATTTTAATTTCTTACAGCACTCCCCATTTTGCATTGTAGTGTGACACAAACTTTTTCTGAAAGCAAAATGGGCAGAAAATTGTAGATTGTATTTATACACAATAAAATATTATCAGTCATCTTAAAAGCACTTTATTTGGACACAGATATTATCAATCATATTTTAATGTGATCATTTCCCTTAATGAGGGTCTTTCATGGTTTTTGCTGGTCCCTTCAAGACAGTGAAATATACCACAACAATTTCCTCATACATCTATTAGAGGCCATGATTTCAGAAATTGATGCAGCATTCTTAAATGGCTAACAGTGTTCTTACATAAAATATGAAAAAACTTCTCTGTATAAACTACCTGCCTTCCTTATTCTGTGACTACACACTGCTAGGTCAGACAGATGAAGCTGTCAACTTGTGTTTGTTACACCTGGGTACACAACAAATTTAAAACACTCTGTGAGAACCAGTTCTTGAGAACATTAATTAGCTGAAACATGTGATTAAAAAGGAATGTTCAGTAATTTCTTTGAATAATTTATGTGAAGCCACTGTGATTGTAAGAGTAATGTACACTATTCTTTCGATGCTTCCCTGCACCACTCTCAGTGTACACACTGATGATGGCTTATGGTACAAATAAATCAGTGTATCTATAAGACAGTGGACACAAACAGTTCTGTACATCACAACAGACGCATGATATGTATGGAATAAAGTTCATGCAGTAAATACTTGGTCAACGTGGTTTGGAACACATTTGGTTGAAAATAATAAAATATACAGGCAAAAGATTTGCCAAACACCAAAAAAATGTAAAAACATACAAATACACATGGGCAGTTATTCACTTAACCAATGGAGCTGCCTATGAGCTACCCAAGCACTGTGTAAGTGTTTAAAGTCCCAAAAAATGCATGTATTTTAAGAATGATATGTCTGAAAATGTTTGCTATTTTTCCCTTAACAGGTTCAAACAAAATAGTTTTGTCCAGCACACTCCCTCTATATATCTCACACAGTGATCCCTTGACTAAAGCAGGGGTTCTGCTTTCATATCGTATCAGATAATTTATTTTCATTCCATGGATCCTTACAGGATTACAAAATCCATATGGATATGGAAATAGTCATATTTGATTAAGAAGTCTAGAAATGAAGTCTATTTAAAAATGTACAATAATTTTAGTTACTAAGTCTAGTACAATATTTGAGGTTTGAACATAACACAAATTATTTTAATATAAAAGTAATAACATTATAGAACCAATTTAAAAGACACAGTACTTACTGGCCACAAAAATAATTTACCACATCACTTCATAACAGACCAAGATTGATACATTCATGTAGTTATGTTACATGCACAAACAGATCTAATATACAGATTAGTATATAAAGAAAAAGAAACACACATGCATATCGACTTCATGTGCTAAACTTTCAAATACCAATCCAAATCATATGTAAATATATTTAACTTTTTTGAAATTCAAATATTCATCCAGAGAGTGAAAGGAATTTTCATATAAAAATTTCTGTTAAACCAATTTAAATTTCTTGGGATTATCAGACTCAATTTTTATATAAGTAGGAAGTTTATTAAACACCTTTACACCTAAATAGTACACTCCCTTCTGATATTTAGTCAAATTTACAGAAAGTTGGTGAAAATTTGCACATTGCCTAGTGTCCACGAGGTTAAGGGATCACTGCATTAAGTATTTAGTTATAAGTTTAGTGTACCTTTAATATGATATAAATTTATTTTATTACAAATGACAATCTGTACTGTTTCACTGGCTACACAGATTAAAATGAAATGAGAATTTTAAAACATGAATGTGTCTACCGAATGTGGTAATGGGCTTATCAATGATTATCGGGCCTATTACTGCACATTCTAAAAGTTCTGGGCACTTCCCTGAGGTCAGGTTTTTCCCTTTCCCCCCAGGCAAATCCTGATGTGTTTACCAATTCCTGAAGGGGTGATGGAAAAGTGGCTGTCAATTTTCTAAGAGTCTTTCAGATATAGAACAGCTTGTTGGACAGAGCAGTTGAGCAGCTGATTGCAGTTCAAGAGACTACATTATTCTGTAATGAGTGAAAAGAGGAACCTGAACAAGATTCCAAATAAGTATCAAATGACAAGGGAGACCTTGCATGTGAGCAGAGAATAAGGCTTGCAAAAGCAACCTAAAGTGAGAAACTGACAATAACTTCTTGTCCAGCATCATAACAAACAGCAGGAAAGCTAGCGCTACGAGGGCAAGGGGCTCAGTATTCACTGACAGGCATAAAAATGAATATTTTAAATGAAAATATTTGATTTTCTATGATAAAAATTCTTATATTATTAAAGTAAATAAAAAAATTCAATAAACAACTGATTTTATAAAGCTCACAATTTCAGTAAGGAACTCTGCTCAGTGGTCTCCAAATTCATTACTTGTAAGTTGGCTTGCTGGGTTGCTTGGCATTTGTTTGTTTGTGTAGTGTGTTCATTTGTGTAGTGTGTTCATGCCAAATCTTTTTTGATGTAAAGTCTCCCGAATAATGTGATTGGCCATTTCACATGGTAAAGTGTAACAGATAATGTTATTACAAATTTCAGAATTTAGATATTTCCAACAATAGAATAGACGGTGTCTGGAGAGTGTAATGTTTTTATTCATTGTTAGAACAATTAAAACCCTCTTTCACTGCTGTTTGGAGGTAGTCCTTACACAAAACAATAATTACCAATAGACCTGTTTACATGTGATACTGCTTGTACTTGCTACCACTTGGCATTTTTTTAGTGACAGGGTGGGGGGGTGGTGGTGGTGGTGTGGGAGTGCATGACACAGATGATCTAGAATTCAGTAACTTAATTATGACATTGAACTCCCAAGAGAATCAGCCCACAGCCTGCTTGCACAGAATCATATTAATTTTTGTGGTAATTAGAAACTTTATATATGTGAATGGTTTCAAAGATGCTAATAAAACAAACATTTTCTCACCTGTCATTGCAAGTACAGAAGAAATTGAGAGTATTTTGAAGTGTTAATGAAGGAAAGATTATGACCACTTGTGTAATGGCAGGACATATGTGCTAGATGTTACAGTACTTTTAGTTCTTTTGTCAAAGTGTAGGAGCAGTAAGAAAAATTGCCTTTAAGTACTTAGGTCATTACAGGTAATGTCTGCTAATCCAGAATATTCAATAATTCAGCTCCTGTGTGGTCCTGTATAAGTTCAGTTAATGGAAATTTGCTGTATACAGAAGTCATAAAATTGAGAAATATTAAATGGATTTCACGTGTGTTACATTTAAATCCATTCTGTGTAATGGGTGGTAAGATACACATAAGTCATTTTGAAACAGAAATTCATCAACCGAACCTTTTCATTTATATTATTTATGAGTCTACATGATAAACTTGAAGATTCTGATGCTGGTGTAGTAAACATGAGTTTGGCAGCTGAGCTATGAAGATGTTAAATATACCTTGTGTGTTGATACAATGTACAGCTGAATATGTTTGAAATTTTTCATGGTTATTTATAGTGAAGTTTATTAATGAAAACATGTATTCAGGTTGAACAGGTAAAATCTCTAATTACTTAAATGGACTTTTACATGAATTTCTGTGTTTTGCACCAACTGTAATTCTGACTATTTTTTGTTGTGGAGTGAATATGTATCATTTACTGTTAGCCATTTACCCCATAATTATGTTCTTTATTTCATTCTGAAGGGAAAACATTTAGAATAAAATGTGTTGTGGGACCTGATGTGATATGCAAACATAATGTTATTGTCATCATTGCATATTATGGGTTCTGATAAGGTATTTATTTATGGAGGTAGGTTGCTTATGTAGTATATTATAAAACAGGTTCCTGTAATAGACACTTGTGGAACTCTGTTATTGTTCCATTAATGTTTATCTCTACTTTTTGTCTTCTGTCTGCTAGGTAGGTTCTGAATGAAAATGCACCTCTTATTTGAATGCTGTAAAAATGCAATTTGGCTGAAGATTTGATGATTACACAGTCAAAATCCTTGGCCGAATTGTAGAAAATTCCTCAACATACTTTTCTGGATTAATACTCGTACAGTTGAATGTGCTACCTGTTAGCTTGATGACACTTTTTTGAATAGACATGATTATCCTGAAGCCAAATTGTTCCAGGACTAATATGTTGTAAGTAGGTAAATGAAGGGTTAATGTGTTGAGAATCACGACCTGAAGTATTTCAGAGAAAAACAATGATGCAGAAGGCCTGCTCCTTTCTTGTTCTATGGTATGCTGTTAGATGTTAAGGGAAGTTACACATACAGGGTGTCCCAGGAGGAATGTGAAATACTTCAGGAGAGTGTTCCTTATGTTAAACTATACCGATATAACCCAAAACACCTATATCCAGAGTTGAATGGTTACGGAGATAATGGCCAGAGAAAAGTGTGGACATCTTGCATTTCCGCGTACTGTACCTCTACAGCTGTTAGCCCATTAACCTTGCAGCCACCCCTCC
>JGI20166J26741_11518585_pt1 | contig 12507 bp, 10 predicted proteins | sample TergutCu122P5_FD_26741 | JGI IMG/M metagenome (IMG submission 26741) | reverse complement strand
AGTCTGTGGGGATGGGGCTATAATTCTTACGGCCAACTCGGCGACGGTACAACGGATGGGGTGGTATATGCACCCGTGAAAATCATGGACGGGGTTGCGGTGGTATTGTCAACTGGTATTGATACTAGGGCTATAAAAACCGATGGCGGCCTTTGGAGATGGGGAGGTGAGGTAAAGGTAGACAATTTGAGCTATTCGTCCCTCTGCCGCTACAGCCCTATAGAAATCATATCCGGCGTAACGCTGTCGATAAGGCTGCAAATCGGCAATGATCAGGCGGCGGTAAACGGCTTGCCCGTCCTACTGGACGCGCCGCCATTCATCTTAAACAGCCGCACGATGCTGCCCGCCAGGTTTATCGCCGAGCAATTAGGCTGCACGGTGGATTGGGACGCCGGCACGCAAGGCGTTACGATAACGTCGGGAGATACTGTGATCACGCTGCGAATCGGCGAAACGCGGGCGGCGGTCAACGGTTCGCCCGCCGCGCTGGACGCGCCGCCGATCATATCAAACGGCCGGACTATGCTGCCCGCGCAGTTTATCGCCGAACAGCTGGGCTGTACGGTGAGCTGGGACGCCGGCACACAAACCGTGATAATAAGGAAATAGCATACCGTAAATAATTTCTTTCGGAGTGACTGACTTGCGTATTTTAGTGATATTCACCGGCGGGACGATAGGCTGTGCCCCGCCGGACGGGGACGCGGTGCTGGGCGTGGGCGCGGGGGGAGCGGACGCCGGCGACTGGCGGAGTTATTATCTGCTGACGTCGTTTATGGAAAAATCCAAATCCGAATACAGGGACGGCGTCACGTTTGACGTGATGAGCCCGCTGAACGTTTTGAGCGAGAACATGACGGTCGCCAAGTGGGCCGTGCTGGTGAAGGCGTTGAAGGGCGTCGATTTTTCGCCGTATGACGGGGTGGTGATCACGCACGGCTCGGATACGCTGGCATATACGGCCTCATTTTTGGGCATCCTGCTGTCCGGCGCCGGTCTGCCGATTGTGCTGGTCGCGGCGAACAAAAACCTCTACGACCCGCTGACGAACGGGCACCAGAATTTCAACGCCGCGCTTGATTTTATCCGCAGGGCGAACAGCCCCGGCGTTTACGCCTCGTATTCGTATGACAGGGAAAAGACCGTGATATATCTGGGCACGCGCATTAAGCAGTCGAACGCGTATATCGACCGCTATGAGAGCACGGACGGCGTGGATTTCGGGATGGTCAGAAACGGCAGGTTCATCAAGACATGCAATATAGCGCCGGTTCCGTACCGCGGCGAATCCATACTGGGCGGTTTGAAGGGCTTGAAATCCAGCGTAATGCTGATACAGCCGTATGTCGGCCTGGATTACAGCATGATCGTGTTTGACAAAAGCAGGCTCAGGGCCGTGTTGCACACCATATACCATTCGTTTACCGCGTGTACGGATGAGGACGGCCCTTCGTCAATATTGTATCTGGACAGGCTCTGCGCCGAAAACGGGATACCGCTGTACGTCGCGTCGTTTTCGGAGCTGCTTTTGCGCGGCCACGAGCGTTACGAATCCACCGAGGCCATGCTGCGCAGCAATATCAGCTTTTTGTGCGGCCATTCGATAGAATGCTCATACGCCAAGCTGCTGATAGCCGTCAACCTCTACGATGACGCCGACAGGATAAACGGCTTTCTGTCCGAGACGATTTTTTATGAGAACGCGGAAATAGCGTATTAGTGGCCCCTAGCTTCTGGCCGTGCCCAGGTAGAGGTCGCGGACGTGGTCGTTGCCCAGCAGCTCCGCGCTGGGGCCTTGCAGACCGACGGAGCCGGTTTCCAGAACGTAGGCGTAATCGGCCACGATCAGGGCGGCGTGGGCGTTTTGCTCTATCAGAAGGATGGTTATGCCTTCGCCGCCGAGCTTGCGGATGATGCCGAAGATATCGTTCACGACGATGGGCGCGAGGCCAAGGGAGGGTTCGTCCATCAGCAGCAGCTTGGGCTTGCTCATAAGCGCGCGGCCCACGGCCAGCATCTGCTGTTCGCCGCCGGAGAGCGTGCCGGCGGGCTGCCAGGAGCGCTCCGCCAGCCGGGGGAACAGGCCGAACACATAGTTTATATCTTTTTTGACGTCGTTTTTGCCCTTGCGCAGATACGCGCCGATTTTCAGGTTTTCGATGACGGTCAGGTCAGCAAAGACGCGCCGCCCTTCCGGGACAAGGGTTATACCCCTGGCGACGATTTGCTGCGTCGTGAGTTTGAGCAGATCCTCGCCGTTATAGGTGATGGAGCCGGAGGCCGGCTTGATCAGGCGCATGATGGAGCGCAGCGTCGTCGATTTGCCCGCGCCGTTCGCGCCGATCAACGTGACGATTTTGCCTTCCGGTATCTCCAGCGAGACGTCCCGCAGGGCTTGGATACCGCCGTAGCGGACGGAAAGGTTGTCTATCTTAAGCATTTTCGGCCACCTCCCCCAGATACGCCTTTATAACCGCGGGATTTTGCTGGATTTCGGCCGGCGCGCCGTGGGCCCGCATGGAATCGGATGGCCGTTGTCCGTAAACCTTACAGAAGCCGCCGCAGCGGACGGAAAGGTTGTCTATCTTAAGCATTTTCGGCCACCTCCCCCAGATACGCCTTGATGACGGCGGGGTTTTGCTGGATTTCGGCCGGCGCGCCGTGGGCTATGGCGTGGCCGTAGTCCAGGACGTAGATGCGGTCGCTGATGTCCATGACCAACTGCATATGGTGCTCTATAAGGAAAATCGTCAGGTGGAACTCGTCGCGGATCTCGCGGATGTATTCGGCCAGGTCGTCGCTTTCCTTCGGGTTCATGCCGGCGGCGGGTTCATCCAGCAATAACAGCGACGGGCCGGTGGCCAACGCGCGGGCTATTTCAAGCCGCCGCTGGAGGCCGTATGGCAGGCTGGAGGCGATATTGTCCTTCAAATGGGCCATTTTCTGGTGTTCCAGCAGGGCCAGGGCCTCCTCGCGCATGCGCCGCTCCTCTTTGGCGTTCAGGCGGAACGTGGCGGTGAACACGTTTTGCCGCGCGCGCATGTGCTTGGCTATCAGCACGTTGTCCATGACGGTCAGCGCGCCGAAAAGGCGGATATTCTGAAACGTGCGGGCGATGCCGCGCTTTGTTATCTGATCCGGGGTGCGGCGCACCACGCCGGCGTATTTGCCGTTGTTCCGGCCTTTGTACTGGCCTTTCATCTTGCCCTGCGGGTGGTTGAGCGCGATGACCTCGCCGTTTAGGGTGATGCGCCCGTTCGTGGGCTCGTACACGCCGGTGATGCAGTTGAAGGCGGTGGTTTTGCCCGCGCCGTTGGGGCCGATGAGCGCGACGATTTCGCCCTTGTTTATCTCCAGCGAGAGGTTATCGACGGCTATTACGCCGCCGAACTGCATGGTAACATCTTCCAGTAATAATACGTTATTCGGTTTCTCAGCCATTGCCCTGACCCACCTTTGCTCTGCCGAACAGTTTTCGTTTAAGATAGGCCAGCACGTCCGGCAGTTCCCTGTTGCCCATTATGCCCCTGCGGAAAAACAGCACGACGGCCATGATGATGACCGAAAAAACCACCAGGCGAAAGCCGTTGCGGAAGATGCCCGGCGCGCTGACGCCCAGGAACGAGCCGTTGTCCAGCCCGCGCAGCAGCCATTCCGAAGCCGTAATATAAAGGAACGAGGCGATGACGCTGCCGGTGACGGAGCCTAGGCCGCCCAGCACGACGATCAGCAGGATCTCATACGTGGTCGCGGCCTTGAAGTTGTTGGCCTGGACGGTGCTGGCGAATATGGCCAGCATAGCGCCGCCGACGCCCGCGAAGGCCGAGCTGATGCAGAAAGAGAGCTGTTTGTGCTTGTATAAGTTGATGCCCATGGCCTCCGCCGCGACCTCGTCCTCGCGGATGGCCTTGAACGCGCGGCCGTATGACGAGTTGATCAGCAGCGCGATGATGCCGACGCACACGGCCGCCATGAATACGGTAAAGAAGGCGGCCAAAGTCAGGTGCAGACCGCCTATATCCAATCGGAAGGCGTTAAGGCGGACGTAGCTCTTGAGCGGGTTCGAGCCGTTGGTGACCGGGCCGAATTTGTCCCATTGGAATAAAGCGCGGATGATCTCCGCGAAGCCCAGCGTGGCTATGGCCAGGTAGTCGCTCTTCAGCCGCAGCACGGGCAGGCCGACCAGGAAGGCCAGGCCCGCGGACACGGCCCCCGCCAGAATAATCGCGATGATAACGCCCAGCAGTATGCCCGGGCCGCCCAGGAAATTGCTGAGGACTTCGGGAAAGCTGATGTTGACGGCGCTGTCGTAATATCTGTAAACATTGGCTCTGTCCGCCAGGGGGATGGTGAAAATCCCGTAGGTATACGCGCCGATAAGCATAAAGCCGGCCTGCCCCAGACCAAAAAGGCCCGTGAAGCCGTTGACGAGGTTCATGGATACCGCGAGCAGCGCGTAGATAGAGCCTTTTTCCATAACGGTCAGCAGCATGGCCATTGAATCCGTGGGCCTGATGAGCTGCTCAAGCAGGATGACCAGGCCGAGAAACACGATCAGCGCAAACGCGGCTATGTAGCTGCCTTTGTGGTTCCTGCGGATTGTCGAAATCGTCTCCATAGCGCGCCCCCTCAGACCTTTTCGTTGATCTTCTCATCAAACAGGCCGGTGGGTTTAAAGACCAGGATGATGATGAGCAGCACGAATGTGAACGCGTCGGAGAAGGTTGGCAGCTCCAGCGGTTTGGTTATCAGCCCGGATTGGACCAGCAGCGTGTCCGCGCCTTTTATCAGGCTTTCGCAAATGCCGATGATAAAGGCGCCCAGCACCGCGCCGGGCACGGAGCCTATGCCGCCGAAAACGGCCGCGACGAACGCTTTAAGCCCCGGCATTGCGCCCGCAGTAGGGATGACGCCGGGGTAGTTCGAGAAATACAGCATCGAACCGACAGCGGCCAGGAACGAGCCAATGATGAACGTCATGGAGATTACGGAGTTGATCTTGATGCCCATCAGCTGGCTTGTCTCGAAATCCTTGGAAACGGCCCGCATGGCCATGCCGATCTTCGTGTATTTTATCAGCAGGACGAGCATTACGACCAGCGCGATGGTCAAAAACGGCGTCACGACCGTCACGCGCTTCGTCGTCGCGCCCAGAATCGTTATGCTGTCGGAGATCCAGGGGATCTTGGGGTAGTCTTTGTTCAGGCCGCCCGTGATATACAGCGCCAGGTTCTGTAGCAGATAGCTGACGCCGATGGCGGAGATCATGATGGACATGCGCGGGGAGGTGCGCAGCGGCAGGTACGCCGCGCGCTCGATGACGAAGCCCAGGCAGACCGTCAGGATGATGACCAGCGGCGCGGCCAGGTACCAGGGCATGGCGGACGACAGGTACACCATCAGCAGGCCCGCGACCATAAATACGTCGCCGTGGGCGAAGTTGATCAGCCGCAGTATGCCGTAGACCATGGTGTACCCGATGGCGATCAGGGCATACTGCCCGCCGACCGATATGCCGGAAAGAATATAGGGCAGAGCGTTATGCAGCAGTTCCACGGTAATTCATTCCCTTGCTAGAGGTTAGAAGAAAGAAGAAGTTAGAAGTTAGATAAAATCAAAACCAGCGGGCATGCGCTGGATTGCTTCGCCCGCATACGTATCAATGTATGGAGTACAATTGGGCTCGCAATGACGGGGCTGCAGGGCGCAATGCCCACGGCGCGTCCTCATTGCTATGGTGTAGGGCGGGGCTCTGCTCACGCCGCCATCATCCGCGCACACCGGTTAATGTAGGGGCGGCCCTGCGTGGCCGCCCTCACGCGCAGCCCGTCCATTTGATAACCGGGCATTCGATCATACCGAGCATTATAACACAATCCGCCCGATTAATTTCAGCAGGTGGAAGGCTGTGTTCGCCCGCCCGCGCTGAATATCTGTGTAAAGAGCGGCAAGAGCAGAGCCCTTGCCCTACATATGACGATGAGGACCTATATAATAATGGTTTACGCAGGAGCGGATATTCTCCGCCCCTGCGTATACCCATTTAGATATAATGTCATTGCGGCCCCGGTTCTCGTCATTGCGGCCCCGGATCAGATCCGGGGTGACGCCCGCAATCTCTAACTCGCGCTGACGGTCTGCTGGGTTACGAAATCCCACACGCCGGTCTGCGTGTTGCACTGCTTGACGTACGCGACGTTGCGGTTGGCGTCGCCGATGGAATTGAACGAGATATCGCCGGTGACGCCCGTGTATTTCACGCCGGGCAAGGCGGCGAGGATATCGGCCGGCTTGACGGAACCGGCCTTCTTCATGGCCTCAAGCGCCACATAATAGGCGTCGTTGCCCATGGCGGAGACCGCCGCGACCTTATCGTCGCCGCCGTTGTTGGTCTTGTTCGTGTCGCTGCCGCTGATCCACTGCTTGATGCCGCTGTCGAACTGCGGGTTGCCGCCCTCCTGATAGAAGGTTGTGACAAAAATCTGGACGTTCTTGCCCTTCGCGGCGTTCAGGATGACGTTGGAATCCCACGTATCGCCGGCCAGTATCGGAATGCTCATGTTCTGGGTGTTGGCCTGGTCGATGATAAGCGCGGCGGCCTCTGTGGATACAGGCGAGAAGAACACGGAAGCGCCGTAGGCTTTGGCGTTGGCCACGTATGAGCTGTAGTCGGAGGTTCCTTCGGGGAATGTCTCGTACTTGCAGTTGTCCTTGCCGAAGGCCTGCATGAAGTAGTTGCAGAGGCCGACGGAGTAGTCGTCGCCCTGTTTGGCCAGGCAGTAAGCCTTTTTCGCCTGGAATTTATCTTTGGCGAAATTTGCCAGAACGGTGCCCTGGAAGGGATCCAGGAAGCAGATGCGGAAATAAAAATCGTTGCCGGTGGTGACGGCGGGGTTGGTGCAGGTGACGCCGATTACGGGCACGCCCGCGTCCCCGAAGACACTGGCGGCCGCGATGCTGACGGCCGAGCCGTAGGAGCCCAGCACGACGGAGCAGCCGGCGGAAACCAGCGATTGGGCCGCTGAGGGCGCTTTATCGGTAGAGGACTGGTTATCGGCGTATACAAGCTGCACGTTGTAGGTTGTGCCGCCGATATCCACAGTCGGGGTTACCGAGTTGGCGTATTGCATACCAAGGATTTCCTGCTTGCCGCCCGCGCCGTTGTCGCCGGACTGCGGCTCAAACACGCCGATCTTGACGACGCCGCCGGACGCCGCCGGAGCGGAGGGGGAAGCCGGCGAGGGCGCGGAAGCCGGGGCGGGCGCGGAAGCGCCGCCGCCGCAGGCGGACAAAACGCCCGCCGTCAATATGGAAACCAGGATGATCGCGATGTTTCTCTTCATCAAAATACTTCCTTTCTGTTTGTAGTGCTTCAAAAGTGAATCGCTTTATTATACCACTTGTATTTCGGTTTTTCAACAAAATTCTTTTTACAGTTCCTTACAGTTCCTGTCGGTTTGCCGTCTGCCGGCTACATAAAAATAAATAAGATAATTATTGACAATTTAGGAAAATAATGTAAAATTAAATTTAGGACGTTTTCCTAAAAGGAAGTGCCCGGCATATTTTCTTTAGAAGGAGGCAACAAACAATGTTACCAAAGAGATTTCTTTCACTGCTGCTCGCGCTGTCAATGGCGCTGGGCGTGCTGGCGCTGCCGGCCGTCACCGCTTCGGCCGCGCCTGCGGCAAGCGCCGCGACTGTCGTTCTCCCCGACGGTTCGGTGTATGTCGACCAGGATAACGCGGCGCTGACCGCTTTCAGCGCCGATGCCGAAGCGCCGGCGCCTGACGTTGCGCCTGCCGCGCCGGCCGAAGCGCCGGCAGTCGCGCCTGCGCCCTCCGATGCGCCCGCTGCAGCGCCGGCCCCTGACGCGGCCCCCGCCGCGCCGGCCCCTGTGGCCGCGCCTGCCGCGCCGGCTCCTGTCGCGGCCCCTGTCGCGCCGGCGCCTGCCGCGGCCGCCGTTTCAACCAGCAAAACCTACGCCGACCTGATGGCCGCCGTTCAGGGCGAGACCAACGCCAACGCGCATTACCTCGCTTTCGCGGCCCAGGCCCGGAAAGAGGGCTACCCCGAAATATCCAACCTGTTCACCGCCACCGCGCAGGCTGAAGCTATCCACGCGATGGGCGAATGGGATATTCTGGTGACGATGGGCGCGGTTGCCGCTCAGAAACCCGTAGCGGACGTGCCGGTAGTCGAAACGACAGCCCAGAACCTCCAGACGGCCATTAACGGCGAAACGTATGAGACCACGACAATGTATCCCGGCTTCGCCGCCGACGCTACGGCGGAGGGGAATACCGTCGTCGCCGCCCTGTTTACACGCACCGGAACTGTCGAGAATATCCACGCCAAAAACTACCAGGACGCGCTGAATAACCTGGGCAACGCCGCTTATCTGACAGCCACCTACGCGACCGTATACCTGTGCCCGGTCTGCGGGGCCGTGTTTAATTCCACGAACGGCGCTTCGGGGCGCTGTCCTGTCTGCAATACGTCGCAGGGCCTCTATCTGGTGTATAAAGTCAGCCTGACCTACAACGACCTGATGGCCGCCGTTCAGGGCGAGACCAACGCCAACGCGCATTACCTGGCTTTCGCGGCCCAGGCCCAAAAAGAAGGCTACCCCGCTGTCGCCAATCTGTTCACCGCGACGGCCGCCGCCGAAGCTATCCACGCTTCCGACGAATGGTCTTTGCTTGTTAAAATGGGCGCGACCGCCGCTCAGAGGCCCGTCGCGGATACGCCGGTAGTCCAAACGACAGCCGAGAACCTCCAGACGGCCATTAACGGCGAAACCTATGAGACCACAACAATGTATCCCAATTTCGCCACCGACGCCACCGCGGAAGGGAATACCGCCGCCGCCAATCTGTTTACCCGTACCGGAAATGTCGAGAAGGTCCACGCCGGCAACTACCAGGACGCGCTGAACAACCTGGCTGATTCGGCTTACCTTAAGGCTACATACGGGACCGTGTATCTGTGCCCGGTCTGCGGGGCTATATTTAACGCAACGAAGGGCGCTTCCGGGAGCTGCTCCGTCTGCGGAACGGCGCAGCGCCTCTTCCTGGTGTATAAAGTCAGCCAGACCTACGCCGACCTGATGGCCGCCGTTCAGGGCGAGACCAACGCCAACGCGCATTATCTGGCTTTCGCGGCCAAGGCTAAAGCGGAAGGCTACCCCGATATCGCCAATCTGTTCACCGCCACCGCGCAGGCCGAAGCTATCCACGCGATGGGCGAATGGGATATTCTGGTGATGATGGGCGCGACGGCCGCTCAGAAACCCGTCGCGGACGTGCCGGTAGTCCAAACGACAGCCCAGAACCTCCAGGCGGCGATAGACGGCGAAACTTATGAGACCACGACAATGTATCCCGGCTTTGCCGCCGACGCCACGGCGGAGGGGAATACCACCGCCGCCAATCTGTTTACCCGTACCGGAAGTGTCGAGAAGATCCACGCCACCAACTACCAGGATGCGCTGACTAACCTGAGTAACGCTGCGTACCTGAGTACCACCTACTCGACCGTGTACCTGTGCCCGGTCTGCGGGGCTATATTTAACGCTTCTTCGGGCTCCGGGAGCTGCTCCGTCTGCGGCACGCGGTCAAGCCTGTACGTTCAGTACAACCGGAATGCGTATATGTCGAGCGCTAAAACCTACGCCGACCTGATGGCCGCCGTTCAGGGCGAGACCAACGCCAACGCGCATTACCTGGCTTTCGCGGCGCAGGCCCGGAAAGAGGGCTACCCCGAAATCTCCAACCTGTTCACCGCAACGGCCGCCGCCGAATCCATCCACGCTTCCGACGAATGGGCCATGCTGGTGACGATGGGCGCGACCGCCGCTCAAAAGCCCGTCGTGCAGGCGTTTGATGTCAAAACGACGCTTGATAACCTCCAGGCGGCCATAGACGGCGAAACTTATGAGACCACGATAATGTATCCCGGCTTCGCCGCCGACGCCACCGCGGATGGAAATACCGCCGCCGCCTCCTCGTTTAACCGCACCGCGAGAGTCGAGAAGGTCCACGCCGACAACTATCAGGACGCGTGGAATAACCTGAATGATTCGGCTTACCTTAAGGCCACATACGGAACCGTGTACCTGTGCCCGGTCTGCGGGGCTGTATTTAACGCCACAAAAGGCGCTTCCGGGAGCTGCTCCGTCTGCGGAACTGCGCAGCGCCTCTTCCTGGTGTATAAGGTCAGCCAGACCTACGCCGACCTGATGGCCGCCGTTCAGGGCGAGACCAACGCCAACGCGCATTATCTGGCTTTCGCGGCCCAGGCCCGGAAAGAGGGCCACCCAGAAATATCCAACCTGTTCACCGCCACCGCGCAGGCAGAGGCTATCCATGCGATGGGCGAATGGAATATTCTGGTGACGATGGGCGCGACCGCCGCCGAAAAACCCGTCGTGCAGGCGTTTACTATCGGGACGACAAGCGATAACCTGCTGGCGGCCATTAGCGGCGAGACCTATGAGACTACGATAATGTATCCCGGTTTTGCCACAGACGCCACGAATGAGGGCAATACCGCCGCCGCCAATCTGTTTACGCGTACCGGCAAAGTCGAGAACATCCACGCCGGCAACTACCAGGACGCGCTGAATAACCTGAATGATTCGGCTTACCTTAAGGCCACATACGGGACCGTGTACCTGTGCCCGGTCTGCGGGGCTATATTTAACGCAACGAAGGGCGCTTCCGGGAGCTGCTCCGTCTGCGGCACGCCACAGCGCCTCTTCATGCAGTACGTTGTCAGCCAGACCTACGCCAACCTGATGGCCGCCGTTCAGGGCGAGACCAACGCCAACGCGCACTATCTGGCTTTCGCCGCCCAGGCTAAGGCGGAAGGCTATCACTATATCGCCAGCCTGTTCACCGCCACGGCCGCCGCCGAAGCTATCCACGCTTCCGACGAATGGGCCCTGCTGGTGAAAATGGGCGCTACCGCCGCCGAGAGACCCGTCGCGGATACGCCGGTTGCCGGAAATACGGCCGAAAACCTGCTGGCGGCCATCAGCGGCGAAACGTATGAGACCACGGTAATGTATCCCGGCTTCGCCGCCGACGCCACCGCGGAAGGAAATACCACCGCCGCTTCCCTGTTTAAGCGCACCGGAAATGTGGAGAACATCCACGCCAAAAACTACCAGGACGCGCTGAACAACCTGAACAACGCCGCGTACCTGAAAGCCACCTTCTCGACCGTGTACCTGTGCCCGGTCTGCGGCGCGACATTTGACGCGGCGACGGTGCCGTCTTCCGGGCGCTGCTCCGTCTGCGGTACGCCGCAAAACCTCTATCTGGTATATGTAACGGTATTGCCGGCCCCCACCAGCATAACCATGTCCGCCGCGCAAACCTCGCTTAACATGAAGGTGGGCACAAAGCTTCAGCTCCAGATCAACATCAGCCCCGCCGGGGCCGACCCCAGCGTCACCTGGTCCTCCAGCAACCCGGCCGTGGCCACCGTCGACCCCGTCACTGGATTGGTCACCGCCCTCAAGACCGGTTCCGTGCGCATCACCGTCAAGTCTAACGCCAACCCAGCCGTGAGCTATATGTTCCTGGTGATGATCAACGCTTAGACTAGCGGGCTAGATGGCTAGAGAACTAGAGGGCTGGATAAAGGCAAAATAATAAGGGGGCGCGGCCGTAAAATCGGCTGCGCCCCTTTTTAACTCCACCGATGATTGAGGTGAGAGTTTCGAAGGGTAATAATGCCATTTGGGGTTGTTCTATAAGGAAAAATTTAGAATGGTTGTGGAGGTGATTAAATGAACAACTTGACAAAGCGGATGTTTGATGAATGGCTGCCATACATCAAAGAAAACCGGAAAGAAGAATGGAAAAAGAATAGGTATGAGGAAATACATGAGATGGGCGAAGTTGTTCGAATTGAAGATGAATTTTATCCTCCGCCATATGATAACCAAATATCTAAACGCCGATATACCTATGCGAACGGGTATTCGCGTGTACTCGAAGATGTCCGAGCCACAGGAGAGCCGAATGGTTTACCGTTTGAGCCAATAAAAATTAACTAACCGCCTCCCGCGGTTTTTTAATTCAAAAACTCATATAGATAAGAAGGTGAATCTGCCTCGTTTTATTCGGCCGCTTTGCGGAAAATCAGCCGCGTATAATCAATGGTATGCACGGCAGTCACTCCACCAACGAATCCACGTATGCCTGCATCTCTTCTTTTGATTGTATGGTATGCGTATGGCTTATTATCTGGTTGCGCCCCTCTTCGGGCAGCGAAGAGAAATAGCTCATCGCCTTGACGTTCTTCGCCAGCGCCATGCCCAGCCCCATCGGTATGCCCGTTCCGTTCGCAAAATTTTCCATATATAAATTCACCTCACGTTTATTATGTTTATTAGTAAGCGGTAAATAGAACCGCGTATGGCCATTCTTATACCAGCAATGATACAATGACTCCAAAATCGTTTGAAAAACCACATGTGGTTTTTCAAGTTGA
>JGI20166J26741_11518474_pt1 | contig 12509 bp, 14 predicted proteins | sample TergutCu122P5_FD_26741 | JGI IMG/M metagenome (IMG submission 26741) | reverse complement strand
CACCGGGATCTCCGCCATGAAATAGAGCTTGAAGTCCGGCCCTCTCTTGAGGCCGACGCTTTCCATCATACTGACTATCTCTTCGACCTCGAATATGGTCCTGACAAAAGGCAGCATGACGAAGATGTTCTTCATTCCTAACTCGTCGCGTGCCTTTTTGATCGCTCTGAGCTCACAAATGAACGCATCCCTGTAGTTATCAGAGACGTATCTGGAACACCCCCTCCATCCTATCATGGGGTTCTCTTCGTTGGGTTCGTAATCCGCTCCGCCCTTCATATCGCGGTATTCGTTGGTCTTGAAGTCGGAGGTCCTGAGGATGACCGGCCTGGGATAGAAGGCCCTGGCGGTCTTTGCGATCCCGTCTGACAGTTTGTCTATCAACTGATCCGTTCTCCCGTCATCGATGACCGCACAGGGGTGCTCTCCGATGTAATTTGTGAAAAGGAACTCGCTCCTCATGAGACCCACGCCGTCACATGGAAGTTTTGCGACCTCATCGGCCTTTGCAGGCATACTCATGTTGACCATTACCTTGGTCCCTGTAATGGGGATGAACTCTGCGGAGACAGAACCCGTCGCTTGGCTCTCCGTCTCCTGTTTCTTCTTGATCTCTCCTTTGTAGATAGTACCGGTCGTTCCATCGACCGTTATGACATCGCCGTCCTTCAGGACGTCGGTGGCGCTTCCTGTGCCCACCACGCAAGGCGTGCCCAACTCTCTCGAGATTATCGCAGCGTGGCAGGTCATACCTCCTTCGTCTGTGACTATGGCGACGGACCTGCTCATCGCAGGGACCATATCCGGCATAGTCATTTTTGTTACAAGGATATCTCCGTCCTTTACAACATCGAGACTCATTGTCTCGTCATATATCTTTACCGTACCCGTTGCGAAACCCGGACTTGCACCCAGCCCCGCTAGGAGAATGCTCTCTCCCGAAACATCATCTTTCACACTGTTGCCTCCGGAATTCCCTACTGCAGTGATTGGTCTCGCCTGTACAAGGTAGACCTTCCCCCCCTCGATACACCATTCCATGTCCATCGGCCTCTGATAGTGTATCTCTACCTGGCGGCCTATCTCCGCTATTTCAAGGACGCGGCGATCCTCTATCTTCTGTTTCTTTTCATCACTGGCCGGTACGTCCTCTTTGACATTCCCGCCGTCAGGCCCCCTTATGTATCTCCATTTCTGAGTAGAGATCCTCTTTTTTGTGATGGCCATCTTCGACTTGTCCACATCATATGTGTCGGGTGTCACTTCGCCGCCCACGATGGCCTCTCCGAGGCCGTACCCTGCCTCGATGATTATGTTCTTCGCACCGCTGTGCGGATCGACCGTGAACATTATCCCAGATACTTCGGAGTTCACCATTTTTTGTACAACTACGGCCAGCTTGACCACGCTGTGAGCGAATCCCTGCTTCTCTCTGTAAGATATAGCTCTCGCCGTGAAAAGGGATGACCAGCATTTTCTGATCTTGTCTATGAGGTCGTTCTCGTCTTTGACGTTAAGGAATGTTTCCTGCTGTCCGGCGAAACTAGCATCGGGAAGGTCCTCGGCGGTGGCACTCGATCTTACGGCGACAAAGCCGGTTTTTCCTTTGGGAACGACTATCCTATAGCTTGATATAATTTCTTTTTTCAAGTCTTCAGGGATCTCGTGCGCCTCGAAAAGAGCTCTGATCCTTTTAGAAGCATCTGCAAGGCTTTGGTCAGAACTTTTATCGATGCTTTTCAGCTCTTTTTCTATTTTTCCCATTATTTTGCTTTTTTCCAAAAAGTAGTCATAGGCAACGGTCGTCAGGACGAATGCGCCGGGAACTGGAAAACCTGCCGAAGTGAGCTCCCCGAGGTTAGCTCCTTTTCCTCCTACATAGGGTATGTCATCAACGCGCAGTTCGTTAACATCTACTATCTTCTTGTCCATGGGAATTACACTCTTGGAAGAAGTTTCAGAGCAGGACTGTTGCCCTATCACCAAGCCTCGGTATGGGTTCATCATTTTAATATGTTTTTTCCAAACTACTAAAAAAAGAGTAGATTATGGACAGATACAAGCGTATTCACAATATGCAGATTACTTCGAAATTCGTAAAATATATGATTATTTAACACAAAAATCAGCAAAAAAATATGAATTTAGTAAAACAAAGAATGGAACATCACAATGAAAGGTTTAAATCAGATATGAGTATTCGGTACTTCAGTTGATTCAACATGGATACAGAAATATGTTGGCATGGAAGGGGGGGCCAAGGAGTGGTCACGGCGAACGAGATTCTCGCCGAGACAGCCATACACGCAGGGAAATACGTCAAAGCTTTCCCCGAATTCGGCCCCGAGAGAATGGGAGCCCCGATAAGAGCATTTGCAAGGATATCGGGAAACCCAATAAGAGTTCACACACAGGTATACGAGCCTGACATAGTGATTGTGATCGACCCGTCGCTGATCGGCAAGGTCGATGTAGGAAAAGGTCTCAAGGAAAATGGGACCATAATAGCGAATTATCGCGGTTCCTCATTCGAACTTCAGGATGCGATAGGCACGAATGCGGAATGCCATGCGGTAGATGCGACGAAGATATCGGTAGAGGAGATAGGCCGCCCGATGGTCAACACATCAATGCTCGGCGCACTTGTAAAAATAAGGCCGATAATCGAGTACAAAGAGATAGAGGACCATATGAAAGCAAAGTTCGAAGGCAAACTCAAAGAAAAAGTGATACTTCAGAACGTGGCGGCCCTCAAAAGGGCGTATGAAGAGGTGAAATGATGGTCAACTTAGCTAACTATAAAGATTTCATTGTCGGGGACCGCGTCATAGAGGCGGGGAACTCCGAGAGATTCCACACTGGCGACTGGAGAGGCCAGATCCCATATCTCGATAAGGACAAATGTATAAACTGTCTTAGTTGTTGGATATACTGCCCGGATGACAGCATCATGACGGAGAACGGCAAGATCAAGGGATTGAAGATGACGCACTGCAAGGGTTGCGGCATTTGTGCGAAGGTCTGCCCCAAAAATGCAATAACAATGAAGGGGGAGTAAACATGAAGCAGGAAGATATCGCAATAAACGGCGACTCTGCGATCGCACTCGCATGGAAACAGATAAATCCCGATGTGGTCGCGGCATACCCGATCACACCACAGACCATAATAGTGGAGAAATACTCAGAATATGTCGCCGACGGCCATGTTTCGACAGAGTTCGTCTGCGTAGAGTCTGAACACAGCGCCCTCACGCTTTGCACGACATCCTCATCCGCGGGGGCGAGGACATTCACTGCGACGGCCTCACAGGGACTCGCGTTCATGTGGGAGATGCTGCCGATAGCGGCCTCGATGAGGGTCCCATTGGTAATGGCGGTCGCCAACAGGGCGGTCAGCGGTCCGATCGACATCCACAACGACCACGGTGACGTAATGTCCGCAAGGGACTGCGGATGGATATCGTTGTTCTCCGAGAACGTTCAGGAAGCGTACGACCTGTCAATAATGGCAACGAGGATCGCCGAACACCACAGTGTTCAGCTGCCGGTGCTGGTCAATCTTGATGGATTCATACTTACTCATGCAATAGAGAGGATAACTCCCCTCGACGAGAAAGATGTCAGGAAGTTCGTCGGAGAGTTCAAGCCTCTGCACCCGCTTCTTGACGTGAAGCACCCGGTCTCCCACAACCTGATGGACGGGCCGATGTTCTACTTCCCGCACAAATATCAGATGGTCGTGGCGATGCACCATGTGCCTAAGGTGGCGCAGGACGTGTTCAACGATTTCGAGAAGATATCCGGCAGGAAGTACAAGATCGTCGAGGAATACAAGTGCGATGATGCGGAATATATCGCTATCGTCCTCGGATCCACTTTCGGGACTATGAAGGAGGCGGTCGATCAGCTGCGCAAGGAAGGAAAGAAAGTCGGAGTAGCGATGCCCCGCATGTTCAGGCCGTGGCCGATCGCAGAGCTGGCAAAGCTCATGAAAGGAAAGAAAGCGGTCATCGTTATGGACAAGCACCTGAGCATCGGATCATATGGCCCGATGTTCCCGGAGGTCGTCGCCGCAGCACTGGAGAACGAGAGCATGCCGAAGATGTACAACTACATCTATGGACTTGGCGGAGCGGACACAATGGTCTCCGATTTCATTTCAGTATTCAGGGATGTAGAGAAGGGAAAAGCAAAGAGGATCAACTACCTGGGGGTGAAAGAATGACCGCGGTGACATTACAGGAGCTCAACAAGATACCGGTCAGACTTGCAAGCGGCCACAGGCTGTGCGCAGGCTGCACCGAGTCGGTAATTGCGAAACAGATACTAATGGGTACGGAGAAGAATGTAGTAGTGTCGGCGGCCACAGGATGCCTGCAGGTGTCGACAACACTGTTCCCGTATACTTCGTGGAAAACGCCGTACATACACACAGCATTCGGCAACGCCGCAGCGACATGTGCGGGAGTGGAGACCGCTTACAAAGCCCTGAAGAGACAGGGGAAAGTAAAAGAGGATGTGAAGTTCGTGACCTTTGCAGGCGACGGCGGAACATACGACATCGGTCTGCAGGCACTTTCGGGTGCCGCGGAGAGAGGCCACAACATGCTTTACGTCTGTCTCAACAACGAGGCCTACATGAACACGGGTATCCAGAGATCGAGTGCAACCGGCATCGGGGCGTCGACCACCACGTCCTGGGCAGGCGACGTCGCGTATGGGAAGAAAGAGTTCCCCAAGGACATGACGAGGATAATGGCGGCTCACGGCATACCGTATGCCGCTCAGGCAGCACCCCACGCATGGAAGGACATGATCCAAAAAGCACAGAGAGCATTCGAGACAGAAGGCCCCACATTCATCAACGCCATAACTCCCTGTCCGAGAGGATGGAGGTTCGCAACAGAAGAATCCATATCGATATCGAGGCTTGCGGTCGAGACCTGCATCTGGCCTTTGTATGAAGTGGAGAACGGTATCAATTACAATTTGTCTCCTGAAAGCCAAAGGATCGCCGACGGTAAGGCCGAGAAGAAGCCGGTGACCGATTGGATCAACTCTCAGGGCAGATTCAGCCACCTCAAGGGCGACAAGTGGAAGTCTGTGGTCGAGAGCATGCAGGCAGAACTGGATAAGAAGTGGGAATCACTCCTGAAACTCTGCAAACTTTAAGATAAACGAGGGGTAACACCCCTCTTTCAATTTCCTTTATTAAAAAGATCTCTTCTGCATGGCCGAGCTATGAGGGTCTTGCTATTTCTAAAGGCCGGATCGATGTTGACAAAGAAGCCCGGAAGACGGATATATACAGTTTCAGAGAAGTAAGATGATTAGGGCGCCAAGCGTTGCACAAACGAGGGCGCTGGCGCTGTTGTTGACATATTTCGATATCCTCTTCTTGTTTTCCAACGCCGCACCTAGGAAGCTGTCCAGCAGATTCCCTAAAATGCCCATTACTATTGGTATGAGAACGTAGATCAAATTGGCGCTCATGTCTTTGTTTATTATAATAATAAGCGTCCATCCGATGAGACCAGTAAATATCGCCGCGGCTGTCGAGGACACCGTTCCCAATACCGAGATGCCGCCGTTAGTTCCGCGTCTGACCCTCTCAAAGGTCGTTATCAACCATACTTTGGGGTCCCTGACCCCTATTTCGCTTGCCACGGTGTCTGCGGCGGCCACCGTGATGGTCGTTATGAAAGCTACGCTCATGGCCAGATCATACTGTTTCCCATAATATGCATGTAAAACCCCATAGAGGACTGCGAATATGATCGCAGGTATACCCACGCCAAGAACATTTTTGTATGTCCTTTCTCCATACTCGCCCTCCTGAAGCCCTTGACTTCTTTTATTGCTGAGGTCCATCTTCGTTGCGGCAAGCCCCGCCGCTGTGAATATTATCAAAAGGATCAGCCATTCTAAGGAACCGAACACACCCACAGTGTACCCTACCAGAAGCGAGGCCAACGCTCCCGAGTACGTAAGCATCCGGAGCTTGTAGGCTACTATCGACAAAGCTGCTGAAAGAATACCAGAAATTATTATCTGGGTAATCAGTTCCATATGTATGGGATGGGTATTGAGGATATAAAGGTAAGGTAAGATTCAGATCAACTTTCCAAGGATGTCCGCTGCATATTTTATGCATAATGAACGGTCCTTGAGCGGAAAGAACATTATCTTGCCCTGAGGGTATATCGTGGTCTCCATACCTTCCCAATCGAAGACTATCATCATGTCATCGGCATCTTTGATATTGCCGCCCATATCTCTCAGAACATCGGCGGCATTTATCATGTCAAGGTCGAGGGTATCGGCCGGTATCGCCATCAGTGCTTCGCCCCCGCAGAGGCGCATGGTCGTAAATCTCATTTCAATCCCTTCAGGGTCATCTCTGAAACAGAATGGAAATCCTCAAGGCTTGAGCTGTTCACCAACATGATATCAGATAATGCCAAGACCTCTGCGAGGCCCCACGAGATCTCTCTGGAATCCCTTTGGTTGAATTCATCGATGTTCCTTGGAGCATCATCCCTTCCTCTGTTGATCAATCTCTTGTATCTTTGATCGGGAGAGGAGTATATCCCGATGATAACGACATCTCCTCCGAGTTCCCTGAACGATCTGACCTCCTCCATGCTTCTGCAGCCGTCGATAAGGAACATATCGCCATTCATTTTTTCGATCGTACGCTTGGCCCAGATAGTGATCCCGAACTTTTCCCTTTCCGAACTGGCGAATTCCCCGATGCTCATCCCCTTGTTCGGGGATCTTGAATAAAATTCCCTGACGGCATCGCCCATGCGTGCATAATGTATACCGAGAGACCTCGCTACCGAAAGCAGTTCCTCTTTACCGGCACCGGGCATGCCTGCGATGACTATTATCTTCATTTCAAAGCAGATTGTCGGAAATGTTGGTCAGTATCCTGTCGCAGTAAACGCACCTGAGTTTCGGCGGGTTCCTCACTTCTACATGGAACTCCGGAACAACAGGTTCACCCCTGTTCGTGATGCAGTTGGGGTTACTGCATTTCGCAAGTCCGACGATGTGGTCGTCAAGATTCACTCTGAATTTCTCCGCTACATAATAGTCTCTTATGATGGATATCGTTGCGTCCGGAGCGATAAGGGCGATCTTTCCCACTTTGCTCGGATCCAATTCCCTGTCCTCGACCTTGATCACATCCTTCCATCCGGTCTTTGACGACGGAACATGCATCCCGATGCTTATCACCGAATCGATGTTGTGCTCGTTCACTCCCAATATCTTGAGGACGTTCAGCGACTGACCGTTGGCAATGTGGTCGATAACGGTGCCGTTCCTTATCGGAGGTATCTTCGTTTCTACGATCTTGTTATCCATTTATGTCACCTCCGAGTATCGCACAGAGAAGCGCCATTCTTACGGGTACGCCGTTGAATGCCTGTTCGAAATATTTCGCGTGCTGCGTGTCATCTACTTCCGGAAGGATCTCATCCAGTCTCGGCAGGGGGTGCATGACGATCATGTCGCTCTTAGCCTCGCGGAGTATGGCGTTCCCTATTCTGTATGTTCCAGCCACCTTTTGGTACTCTGCGGGATCGGGGAACCTTTCTTTCTGGATCCTCGTGACATAAAGCACGTCGGCTTGGTCAATCACATCCTCCAGAACTGCTGTCTTAACAGGTTTGCAGCCCTTTTCCACAATGTGGTTGTAGATGTCCTTGGGCATCTGCAGAGATTCGGGCGCGACCAGTGTCAGTTTCGCACCGAACATAGTGAGCGCTTCGGCGAGCGAATGGACCGTGCGGCCGTATTTCAGATCCCCGACCAACACAATATTCAGACCTTCCAACGATCCTTTCGCCGACCTCATCGTAAAAAGGTCCAGCAGGGTCTGCGTCGGGTGCGAACCTGCTCCGTCCCCGGCATTGATCACGGGGTTCTCGGAGAATTTCGCGGCAAGTCTGGCGGCTCCCTCGTGAGGGTGCCTGAGGACAATCACATCGCAGTATCCGTCCACCATTTTTATCGTGTCCGCAAGCGTTTCCCCCTTTGACATGGAGGTCATGGACATCTCGGAAACATCTATCACGGTGCATCCGAGCCTTCCGGCCGCGCTCTCGAATGATAATTTTGTTCTGGTCGAAGGTTCAAAGAACAGGTTGCCGAGAACCTTGCCGTCCAACACCTTCTTCACCTTTTCTCCCTTTGCATAGGGGATCATCTTCTCAGATTGGTCCAGCAGATAATTTATCTGCTCTTTTGTGAGGTCGCGTATGGAAACAAGGTCTTTGTCGTAGAAGTCCATGCAACCTTATCTGAAACTGACGATATAACTCTTTTTCTAACAGCGTTGGCAGGGATTGTTTTTTCGCGGCCGTCGGCATATATCTGTGCCTGATCGAAGTGTGTCTGACTGCGCACCAAGCAAATCTTATCTATTCTCGGAAGTATATCAGACAAAAGATGCCGAGCGACACAGTGTTTCGGGCGAAACTGAAACTGAGCCGGTTTGTTGTTTTCACGATGGTACGCGTGTATATCACACTCGGTGTGGCGTTTGTTGTTCTTCTGTATTTTTCCTCAGAGACAGGCGACTACTCCACCCTATTCATTATTGTGGCGTTGTTCCTGCTTGCGGCGATATGCTTCCCGTTTTTATTTGCTGCAGTGTTCTATTTCAGAGTAAGGTACATTTTGAAACAAGACCGTCTTGTGCTGAACCTGTTACTGAAAAAACTTGAGATAAGGTATTCTGCGATCAAGCGTGTGGAGGAGACGATCGAAAAAGGCGCCTCGGGCACGATCGAGATAAGCTTCGTAAACAACAGCGGCGGCGAAGATAAGGTACGTATCCGTCCGGCGGAGAGACAGGAATTTCTTCTGAAGCTGAGATCCAGAATTCCGGACCGGAGCGTGTTCAAATGATAAGAACGATGGTCACCCTCCGGTGGCGGACAGCCCTCATCCTTTTGGCAGGAAACAAGATACCGAACGCAAGAGTTTAATAAATATATTTATTATATAGAAAATAATTTCCCATTGTGCGAGAAGATATTTCATTCAGGCCGAAACTTGGATATCTGGTCATAACTCTGATCGGAACGGTCTTCATCTGCGTCATGATGGTCTTTCTGATTGTGACAATGATGGAATCGAACGATATGAGTGGTGGCGAATTAAACGGGATGATATCATACATCATTATCATGTATGTGGCATGTGTGTGCATCCTCATATTCCCAGTTGTGTTGTTCTTTGTAAGGATAAGATATATTCTGAAAGAAAACGTGCTGGTTATAAGGCGGTATTTCAAGACCGTCGAGATATATTACACTTCGATCAAAAGCGTGGAAGAAGTGGTCGACCGCTCCATTTTCTTATTCAACTTCACACCCTCTGTAGCATCGTCAAAACAAGTGTGGATCACTTACACCGACATTAACGGACGAGAAGGGATGGTGAACATCAGCCCCGCCAAGAAGCAGGAGTTCCTTTCGGCGTTGAGATCAAGGATCAAAGATCCGGAAGTGTTCGCGCCCGGAGGGGAAAAGAAAGCCAGTGTGAAGTACCAAAGTTGGAAGGCTTTGTCACCGACTAAGAAATCGCTTTACATAGCCTATGTTGTGGGTTTGATCATAATTTTTGTGGTAATAAGAGTAATAAGGTGATTGCATTGATCGCCCGTTTCTGAAAACAAGCTTTCATCCCCTTTGACATCGGGCAGTATTTATCTGAGATGGTCTATTTATTTCCGTGTCCCAAAGGTCTGTTTTCAGGTCGAAGATCGGTATTTGGTACTATGCCTTATCGGCGTTTTTTATAGGGTGTGCCGTGTATCTGGTTTACGACTTCACGATCAACCAAGATTGGGTCGTTCTTTATGTGGTGCCTTTGTTATCGATCCCTTTGATATTGTTGATATTAATGTGGCACAGGCTGAAGTATATTTTCAATGAAGATGCCCTTCAGATAAAAGGTGTATGGGGGAACGATGAGATCAGATACACAGCGATCACGGCGGTAGAGGAGAGGACGCACTTTTTGGCCAAATTGACCGATTTCTACATGGGAAGAACTGTACTTTCGTTTGATCAAATGACGATAAAATACGTTGTGGGAAAAGAGATCTGTATTTCTCCATCGAGGAAGCAGGAATTCCTGCGTAAGTTAGAGTCAAAGGTTCCAGGACTGCGTGTGACCGTGAAAATGAAATAAAATACCAGCCGATATCGTCAGCAGTAAAAACCTATTTGTGCGTGGTACCCTGTCCGATAAAACACACTGCCTTGATATGCTCAATTCCGATCTGTTACGGAGTTATGCGGTAGTTTTCCATTTCTATGAATTCCATGAGCCCACAGATCACTATGCCCTTTGATGTGACTCCTCGGAATGCGCCCGGATCCTTTAGCACAACGAATTTAGGATAATTATCTCTGATCGACTCCAAGCTTCCCAACTCTCTCCTCACGGTTTCGTCGGAACCGAACATTGTGCACGCCTGCACATAAATGCGCTCATCTCCTTTCTCCGCTACGATATCCACTTCTCTTTCGTCTGAACGCCCCACATTTACATTATATCCTCTTCCAAGGAGCTCAGTGAATATGATGTTCTCTATGTGCCCCGATATATCCTCCGGGCGATACCCGATAAGAGCGTGCTTTATGGCAAGGTCGGTTAGATAATACTTATAAGAGGATCTTAAGATCGCCCTGCCTCTAATGTCCATTGTCTCCGCCTTGATGATCAGGTTCGCAGCTTCGAGGTACTCGAGGTAATCATAAACCGTTTCTTTAGAAACAGGTGCCCCGGAGGATGCCAGGGTGTTGTATATGTTAATCGCCGAAACATAACTGCCCACCGTTGATGCCACGGTCTTCAATACCTTTTTGACAAAATCCACATTACGCACACTGTATCTTATCGCGATGTCGTTATTGATCGAAGAATCTACAAGGGTCCTGACGGTCTTTATGGCAGAATCTTCGTCCTGGTCAAAACGCCAAATAATGGGGAATCCCCCCACTCTGATAAATCTTTCAAGCAGCTTATCTCGATCGCTCTCTCCTTTGTATCGTTTGTTGAATTCCACACACTCCGAGAAAGAAAGCGGCAGCATATGGACGGTGTCGTATCTCCCTCCGAGGTACGTAGAATATTCCGATGAAAGGAGATTGGAGTTAGAACCGGTCAGGTAGATATCGCACGACTCTTTTGCGATGAGGTCTCTGATCGCAAGCTCCCATTGCGTAATATCTTGCACTTCATTCACGATCAATATGTTTTCTTTCTTTTTATCTAGTTTGGACTCAACGTATTCTAGCATTTTTTTCCAGTTTTTAAGTTCATCGTTCTGGGCAAATTCCATGTTGATCATAATCACGTTGTATTTTTCAGGGATCGTTTCGATAAATGTGTCCAGCAGAGAGGATTTTCCACATCTCCTTATGCCCGTTATCACTTTGGCATTGCCGTTCCCTTTGAATGGTGTCAGAGCATCCAGATACCTTTTTCGGCTTACCAATTTTTTTTCTGCAGGCATGATAAAGCATCATTATTTGATTATTTAATGATGTCTATAATTCTGTTATGGAAGGAATTAGTGGCTGAAATGTCCCTGTAATTCCGTTATGGAAGGAATTAGTGGCTGAAATATGCCTGTAATTCCGTTATGGAAGGAATAGTTTCGAAAGAAAAAACAAAAGGGAATATTAATTAATTCAAGATGTTTCGCGGAAGTATGCTTGGCATCAACGGAAAATCCCAAAAAGAAGGGGTTTGGTCATGTTCCGAAACCTTTTTTATGGCTTACTGTGATACAAAAAAGTGCGAGAAGATATCACATTCTGGCCAAAGCGAAGTACTCAGACCTTTATGCTGATGGTTCTTTCAGTGTTCATTTTTATTGTTATTCTCGCCTCAAATATCGATTTGTTGCTATTCATTATTTATGCAGTGTGCATATGTGCGATATTGCTTCCATTCATGTTATTTTTTATCAGGAAAAAATACACAATGAAAGAAAATGTGCTTGTGGTTGGACGATACTTAAAAAATCTTAATATCGATTACTCGTCAATAAAAGGTGTCGATGAAATATTTGATTCATCGGTCGGTGTTCTTAATTACAGTCTGTTCGTGTCGAAAACAAGACAAGTCTGGATTACATTCGCGGATGTCGAAGGAAAAGTTGAAAGTGTTTGCATAACTCCCATAAAAAAGGATGAGTTCATATCTCAATTGAAAACCAGACTTCCCAGATCAAATGTTTGCATAGCTGGTGAAATGGAATCAAACCCAAATTATCAAGCTTTCAAGACCGAATCGAAAAAATTCAAGTATTATTTCATTGTTTTTGTTGTTGTTCTGGCGGTCATACTTTTTATTGTCAGGGTCCTACTAAGGCTAAAGTGAAGATTACCGATCAGTTCAAAAACCTGCATAGTAAACACAGGATGGGAATGTTAATTAATCCAGGATGTTTCGCGGAAGTATGCTTAGCGTCATAGG
>JGI20166J26741_11518363_pt1 | contig 12510 bp, 8 predicted proteins | sample TergutCu122P5_FD_26741 | JGI IMG/M metagenome (IMG submission 26741) | reverse complement strand
ACTGTTCCAGAGATTCTTCAGGCGGTAGACCGCTCCATTCGAACTATCAACACAAGAGGCGCTGCTAAAGGTATCCTACGACTTCCACATCGCTGGCAACTACATTGAAGGACAGTAAAACTTCGAAACATGTATCTATTTTGTATCAGTTGTAAGTAAATAGTTGCCACTATTAAAGTTCCAACCCTCGTAAAATGGGTGTATATGGGAGTGATGATAATCCACACAGGATTTTTGTCAAAAAGACCCAAGTGATCCTCCCTTCTGACCAAAATTTTGTGTGCACATCACATCCTCAACATGCACACTTTTCCTCAAACTGACACTGTAATGAAGCCGAAACTTAACTCATAATTCTTATTATGCAAATAAACAGCCAATAGTGTTCACTATTTATTTACATAATAATCAGATGATAGCACAAGGGGACGTCTAACCTCAAAAATGTCATTGCTAGTCACGCTAGAAGGGCATACATATACAAGAACACTTAGTTGTGTTGACTGTTTATTTACATAATAATTATATGACAGCATGACAGGCAGTCTAACCTCAAAATTAACTCACAATTCATTGCCATGAAATCGCAGACTTCATTCCAAGATAGAGTAATGGTATGTATGATGCAAGTAAATAAAATAATCTTCTTAATTGGTGACTTGAAGAGAGTAATTCATTAAGATCACTTGTTTTCAGAATACATTACATTATGATATTCACAAATATGTGACTATCAGTCAAACAAAAGTGGGACATTGGACATCTTGTTGTAAGTACTGCATTCATGAGCCCAACACATACTGATGCTCAGTTACAGAAATACAGAAACTGCTGTCATTTGTACGAATTCTTTTATGCATATTCACAAAAAATCTCAGCTCTAAGTTAGTGCAGCGCTTAAATGTATGCAACACCAGGCCACTTGTATTTGACTGAATGATGTACCATTTACAGTGTAAAAAATTTTTGGACTGCTTTTACCCAAAATGCTTCTCTGCTCACTGATATTACGCATTCCTCTCACACTCATCCCACTGATAAGAACAGCCAGTATGGCCCAATGCACTTTATCAGTCTGCAGAAATCTGAAATACTACAAATAAGAACATGCATTATATCACTTGTCAATTAATCCATTGTGTAGACATTTAAATAGCCTGTTGCTATATGTGGAGTGGACTTTTAAATCAACATTATAGTTATTTTTACCTACCATATTCTTGAAGACATAATATGGAAGCTTTTGATACTTTCACAGGCATATTCCTCACATTTTCAAATACATGAAAATCCATATTATGTTCCCACATATGAAATCCTGTACTAGGAAACTCTGTATAACCAAGATATTGTTTTCCTGTATTTAGTTGATCTTGATTCAGTACACAACCCAAATTTATTGTAAGACATTTTTGACCTGCCAGAAATTTTACCTGAATTTAGTGTGACTGTAAGTGAAACAATCAATGCTGACACTGTCTTTGTGCTATAGACAGTTACACACAGTGTTAGTCTTTGGTGTGTGATGACATACACTTAACACGCACTAAAGCCATGCTGCTTCTGGTGTCATGGTTAGGTCAACTTTCATTCTTGCCAAACATTATTTCACTGTTCAATTCATATGTGGTTCCCCTGTTTTAAAAATTAATTTGATCCTATCAGATAAGTAATTGTATTTTTTAGCTGTCAATCAACAGCCCTGCTTGAGCTTTCAAACCGCACACAATTAGACACACACATGCCATTGTATTATTTTTGTACTAACACTTTCTTTCACTAATTACACACACAAATTATTTTTATAATGACACACAGTAAGTTTTACAAGCAGATAACAGCATTCAATTAGACTTTCTTTGATTCCAGATTAACATAAACATGTTCTACCACATTAATTTCTAATATGTGATTTTTACTTGTCTGGTAATGTCATATTTTTACAGAGGCAAAGAGGCTGTGTACCGTCCAGTGCTGACTGAGTACACACACTAGTCTGCAACATATGTACTGCTCTGCTCCAAAAATCAGATCTACTGAACATGGCCTGGTACAACACCATCATTGGCACTGAAGAGAAATACATCATAAGCAAGGTACTCATCAGAAGTAAGTAGCAGTCTTCATAAAGGCTACCTTCCTGTTACACACATTTATATGCCTACATATCTAATATTATTGTTTTATTTATTTCTTTGAAGATCTTACTACTTAAAAACTGCTATGACACTGAATTTGTCAGGCACTACCTCCAAGGTAATACAAGGACAGAACTACCTCACCCCACTGTAGGAGATCTCAGATGATATTTTTGACTGGTAATGGTGATGTGTACTTCACAAGAACATGTTACACCCATAACAATTTTCAACTGCCCCAGGCATTTTATTTTCCACTGTTATTCATACAAGGCAGAGAGGTAGCCTTTCTGTATTTAGCTAGCTTGTGGCAGCATGAACACCATTCAGCAGGCCATTTACATGCCCACACAGGGACTGCAAAATGTAAAATAAATATGCTGGTTACTATTGCATTGTACCTAGCATAACGAACAGAACCATACGTCAGTACTCACTCTTCTAGAGGCTAGTAGTGAAACAACAATGCACAACTGTGGAGTGAAGAACAGTTTAAGCCTCATTACTAAGCCAGCCATAACTGTGAAAGCCCCAAGTTGGAGGATGTTATAGAGAATTTCTGGCTCAATGTAACTGGCTAGATAACCTTCTGATCTGAAGGAGAAAGAGGAAACAATTTATTACTCCTATGATACTTCTGAATGATACAAAATTTTTAATGTTTTAGTACATTCCTACAAATGAGAACCTGGTGCTCTGAAGAGTACACAGGACTCACATCAACTTCTGATTTCCAAGTTCAGATCTGGATGCAGACTTTTCTGCTTCACTTCATTTGAACAAAAGACTTGGAGAACATGAAGAATACCAGGCCCTACACAAACTCCATGGTCTGGGGCTTACAATAAATTGCAGATCCCCCAAACCAACCATTATTTTCATGATTATTCTATCACTAGAGTTAACAGAATCCACCCTATGGATGCCGCGATCTCAGAAATGGTTTCTATGTGTTACTTATATAGGCAGAAGCCAGGAAGGTCAAACACACCACACACGAAGGTACCATAAACCAGCCAACCACAACTGACTAATGAAAACTCAACTGATCAGAATACTTCTTGAGAAGCAAACAGCAGCTCAGATAGTCAAGAAATTTGCCAAATTTTACAGAATCCAAAGGTTAATTACTGTGCATTTCAGTACGCTGGTTAGGAATAACACAGTATGACTGAAAACAGAAGCAATATTTATTACCTTTCATCACTCTTTTGTCTGGGACTGAACAACAAGTTTGCCAGCCAGTATCGAGTAACTGCTACTAATGCCAAAGCTACAGCTGGTAGTAGGAGAGTTTCTGTCAGCTTCCAGACTGTTTCTGTAGGAAGGAAATCAAACTCAGGGTAGCATGTATAAAGTAATGTATGGAAGTCCCGATAGCCAGTTAATTTTGATTTCAGAATGTTGATAATGTGACCCTGTAACAAAATTTAATGCAACTCATCAACAATGCTCCTCTCCTCCTCTATACATATAAACATTGACAATCATACAAAAAACAGGTTAATGAAGCGTACTATTCCACGATGAAACACTATGAAAGCATTCCAGTAATCGGCTTGGAAGACAATAAGGCCGAACCTCTACATACCTAACAAAGAAACTCTACTTTGCACTGTAATATTATTACTTATATAAGATTCAAGTGGTGTTATTCAGATTATGATCTTCTCAGATGTAATGCCATGCAGTTCAGTAAATAGATATCAGTGTTTTGGAGAAACCTTTTGCAGTGCCAAAATTGGATGCAGCAGGTTTCTCTGAAATGCTGGTACCCATCCCTATCACACTGCACCATGTCATATCCTACAGGACCACAGTCACAGAAATTCATTCTGTCTATGTGTGTAAAGCCTGACAGTTGAAATTCTGTCACTATTATGCCCCCACGTAGCAAGTCATTCTTAATGTTACGTATGCAAATGTCAAGTGGCAGTGCATGCTGAAAAATAATCTGTCATTATGAAGCAGTCCACAGGTACCTATACTTCATCCAGTGTTACAGCCCCAAAGTCTGGACAGAAAGCTATCTCTCCATCATAGTACTGCTCATTCTATAAAGCTGTCTCAGAAGGTTTCACATGCATTACACACATACTCTGGGAGATACAGTGATTTCAGTGTTCCTCAGCATATAGGAGTGGACCAATGGAATGGTTATCTGTCAGAATCATCAATAGAGATGGAAACTGTAAACTTTCCTATTGAAATTTTGGTGCATTTTATGAAATAACAATAATACCAGACTACTTACATCATCCTTGTTGCCCAGAACATGGGACAAGCGTGCTTTGAATGTAACTGTTCCCAGTAGCGTAAGACAAATGAACATCAGTCCCCGTGGTAGACAGTTGAACTGTGACAAAGTAGGCTCCAGTGTAAGTATCACAACCAATACAGATGCAATCAGGCAGGTCAAAAATGATGTTATGAGCAGTTCATTTCCAAACAGGGAGACTGCTGCCTGAAGCACTCCAAGCTAGGAAGAACAAAAAAGTACCCAATAAGACTCCCAAATTAAAAACATGCAACCATTTGAAAACTGGTTTTAATCTTTTCATTGCTTAACCTATACCATTTCAGCCATCTGCAGTATGGCATCACCAGTGCACCCATATAATTACAAATGCCATGATCACTAACCGCAATGTGGGCCGGGATAGCGTAGTCGGTATAGCGACTCACTACAGGCTGGAAGGTCAGGGGATCGAATCCCGGTGGGGGCGAGACTTTCCACACCTATCCAGACTGGCCCTGGGGCCCACCCAGCCTCCTGTACAATGGGTACTGGGTCTTTCCTGGGGGTAAAGGCAGCCGGGGTGTGACGTTGACCACCTACCCCCATCTAGAGCCAAGGTCATGAAAGAGTACAACTATACCTCTACTCCTCCTCTGGGCCGGTGTGGCCTGCTACCTTTACCTTACTAGCCACAAAACAAATTTCACATCGCTCTTATTTCCTTTTCATTGTCTGCCATATATTTAACCAATAATAATTAGCATGTATTACATTAGTTTCCTCTTTAGGAACTTTCACATAATCATGAGAAGCTCCTAGTAGCGCCATCACGTCTGTCCACATGTATCAGCTCGGCTCCTACTGGACACATTTTTGTCAAATTTGATATTGGTGAATTCTGTTAAAACCTGTCACAAAAATCCAAATGTGCTTAAAATTGGGCAAAAATATCAGGTTACATGAGGACCTAAGTACACTTATTTTACTGGCAGCAGTACAAAATTATTTGCGGCTTGACAACAATGCATAGGTAACCCATTGCTGCATGTCAATAGCAACACTCAACAGTTTTACATTGTTGACAGCAACATGTAGTTTGACAATATAATGCATTTCCATGACAACACAACATTCTTTATTGTTGACATGGACATATAGAGTACCACAGCACAAAATGAGCACAGTGTTGTATTTCCATGGCAGCACTTTCAGTAGCTGTATATTGTTGATAATGGCATGTAACAACAGTACAAAAAAGAAAGCATTGTTGTTTCCATGGCTACAGTGGCTACGCAAATATGCTACTACATTACATTATATGTACATTCTTCCTCGTCTTCCAAGAGTACATTTTGTCAGATACTTTGTTACAAAAATTCTGTATGCTTTCCATACCGAGACCGGCGGATGTAATGAATGTTTACTATAACAAAAGTGAATATTAATTTTGCAATTTATTTAACGAACAAAGAGTTAACAGCACCGAACGTTTACCTGCTTAGACAGTTCAAGACTTTTTAAAATATGCCTGAGCGTCAGCTAATGTAGTTCATTATTCTTTCTATATGATTGAACCTTACTGTGACGCGAAGAGTTCGCTAAACTTTTAGAAATGCCTGACTCACTGTTTCGTCTTTATATATACACCTAACGCGGTGCACAAAGGCCTCTTGCTCGATTTTACTTGGTCGACGGCAGATTACATGCCTGAGAGACTGAAGACTTGAACATTGTGAAATTTATTACTGTGAATATAATACCAAACAGTCTTCAGTACAGTGATTGTGCTTCCGATGGACTTTGGCAGTTTTCTTCTTATAAGAGGTAAGTCGTGTTGACTGGTTTTGAAATTATAGACTTCAAGTTGAGCATATTCGGCAAATTTAATTAGTATTACGTTAACCTCCAAAATCCAAATTATTCGCGTTTGACGTATACATATACAAGGCTAAACAGTTACTTTGTATGAGGTGAAATTTATAACTAATCTAAATTCCAGAACGAAATTGTTTTAGTGTTGACTTAACACTTATTTTATATTAGCTTCTTTTATTTAAATAGAATATACATTATTATTTTTACTGCTAGACTGATAATTAAATTCTTAGAGTTTCCACCAGTTGTTCTACACTCCCGTCAACCCAACCCGTTTGTCGTTGAAATAAGTGTTTGTCAGAATACACTCACACGACGTAGGTATTGGGGATAAAATCCGTGAGTTTTAATAGTGAAGTTCCTAGCACCCATCTTGCATTTCAGCCTGCCTTGCTCGGCAAACAAGTAAACACGTTACCACCATCCCATTCACATGCATGATCCATTGCAGCTTCCATGAGTTTACAATAAACAATATAGGTAAATTACACAGGGAGATTTTTGAAGAGCATTACACAACTTGCTAAGCAATCCAGGTGACCTATTCTCACTGACTCATATAACAATCCCTGTATAAATCACAAATTTCTCACACAGAATAAACATCTGCACACAAGATAGTATTACTGAAAAAATGCATACTTACACCCTGTCCAAAGAGAACAACAAGAAGAGTGTGTTTATCAATTGCACCAATAATAAACATAGCAGTCAATGCTATAGTCTGAGTTGCGATGACAAACTGGGAGAACTGCCATAGAATCAAGCACAACCAAGTTGAACCAGAGATAGTGAGCAGCTAGAACAAAAAGAAAATATTCTTGCAAAGAATGTAAACTTAGAGATTACATTTTATGTACAGTACAAATATGTAGCACTTCCTTCACAACAAACACCTGAATTTATATGTGATTTAATGATATGAAGCTCACAGCATGGCTATTTCTGTTTGAGAGACAAAACCACAATACAGTGCAATGACGTTTAATAATAACGTTTATTTCTTGAATCTCTATGCCCTTCAAAGTCATCAAGTCAACAAATGTTGACTAACATGATCCGTAAGACATCCTACTAGACAGAAACATCTAGCCATACTGTTGAAATTGCCCTGCACCAAGTTATTAACCATCACAAAATACAAAAACAAACATGCAGCCCCTTACATAAGTTGTCTATGTGATATAGTCACTCTTTCACATATAGGTAAGTAACAAAAAGAAAGGGGAAATGAATATTAAGAGATAAACTACACAATATTTTCACTTGTTGGCCTTATTATTTCACTTGTACCTGACAGACAAGGTGATTTGTTCAACCCTAATAACCTGCGAAAGATGTAAAACAAGAAAAGTGTAGCAGTGTAAACAAACTTAGTTTGTCACAAAATCACTCAAGTTAACTATGTCATGCCTGCAGGTCTGTATTTTCAGTGTTGCCAATTCTGCAGATTTCCTAATTAAATTATTAAATATGACTGGCAAACAATAAAAATTCTATGGATGTAAGAACAAAGCTAATTCTAACTATGCTGTGTGACATGTTTTGGCCATCACGTATCCAATCTCCACATTCTGTGTAGTGACACTTTTCATGAACTCACATTCATTTTATTATGTAAATCAACTTAAATCTACATTCTTTACTTATAACACACTATTTCTAAACTACTGCCAGTTTCAGAACATTACAAAGTTACTTTCTAACAGGAATTCTTTAGTCAGAATCCTATAAAATTCATATGCTTTAATAGTGAACCCTTGTTACTATACTGGGACCAACTCCTGTGACAATGCTTGAAGCTTCCAACATTCTATCTGCTGCTGTAATCCCTCAGTGTCCCCTCTCATGTTCACAACCCCAAAGTGCTCACAGGAAGCAAAACTCATCACCACCAATATTCATGTGACCAGAATGGCTAGATAACTGAAGGATATATATAGGACAGCACACTTGAGGGAAAGCAGGCGGCATGACAGACATCCATGGGGTTTCTGTCCATGGCCTCAGACCATGTAATCTAGTATCCAAACATCAGTCACTGATAAATAACTTTGCTAAGTCACTAGACTGACAAGTTGCCTACCGTACCTGAATTAGAGGAGATGGTTTCACTGATAAATTGCTTTCACGTTGACGCAAACAAACGCTAACACACATCATTTGAAGCAGGCAGAATGGATATGCGAAGCTCTCACGTAACGGTGGTGTCCACTGTACACGTGTACACTGGAACAAAATTTGATAAAACTGTAAAATTCAACAAAGCCTTACCTGGTGATCAGCCATATGAATATGGACCTTTCACCCAACATTTCAGAGACTGTCTCCATCTTCATGTTTTGATGTAGTATGTAGCATGACCACACACTGTAGTTATACCCACTGTATGCCACCAATGCTTTAAGTGTGCACTCCACCAGAGAGAAAGACCAAAAACACCTAATATCCCAAAGTGCCTGCACTAACTTTTAACATACAGCCTTTTAAATCCCAGGTTTCCTCTGTGGCCAAAGCACTGTTCAATTTCAATGCCCACTGCAGGAAAATGTTTTCTCTGTCAGACAAAAAGGATGTGCATTTCATGGGACAGTGCTCTCCTGTTCATTCGTCAAGGGTTAAGCAACACGGACTGTCATGAGTGGCCACCTGATTCCGGCCACTATTCCCAAACAGTCCATGCCAAGAACAGAACTCAGAGCTCCCAGAGCAAATACAATGTGCAGCCATGCCACTCATCATATGAACCCCTGATGATGGACTTGAAGGCAGTCTCTGAAACAGTAGACATGAACTGTTTACTGACACAGCTGACTTTCAAGGAAGCCTTCAATGCAAACTGTCACTATAAAAGCTTAAATAATGCAATGTGTATTTGTAACAAGCAAGTAAACAAAAACTCAAGAACACAGAAAATGACACAAACAATTTCTCTGCAACTTCATTCCAAACTAAATGACTGTTTATATCAAAACTTGCAGACATAACTTTTGGTTAGAACAGTATTTATCATGATTTCTATCTTCCTCCCTCATCAGTACCTTCATCTTTATTGTAGGGTTCCCAGAACCTGGTCAATGACACCATACAATCTGAATTAAAGACAGCAAACTATCTTCCACAGATGTCAATAATCAATCTTAATAGACATAAAGTGATAAACTGAGAGATCACAAGCACAGCCAAAAATCCATAACTGGATAAAAGTAGGTGTGTACTGTAGTAATGTAAATATAATGATTACTAATAGGCTTGTGGATGTACTCATAAGTTACAAAATCACATTTGACTTTCTTGGTGTATTTCCCCACTTAAAAATATACAATATTTCTTATTTTTGACTGAAAATAAAACTTAATGTTTTGCTTACAAATAGGTATATGAAACTAAATCAATGAAAGCACTGGTGGGTTTACATCAGCCACAATGACCACTGCACAGGCCATTTCTTTCAGGGAAACAAGAGGTTGCTTGGCAAGATGTAAATACATGATCACTGGCCAGTTTGATCCTCATCCACACTGTACTGCCACACTTGCCACATGAGGAAGTAAAAAGAGAAGACAAAGTGTAAGAAGTGAGACATGACACTTTGTACTTGTGAGTGATGTGAAGATTATCACTCAAATCCAAGGTATAATGTGGGATTGACAGGAGATGCAAGGTTTCAGAACCAGGCACCATCTCTCTCAACAGTTATGTAAGGAAAACTATTTACATTGCTCTTTTTCCTGCAGGGCGCGCGCGCGCGCACACACACACACGCGCGCACACACACACACACACACACACACACACAAGCATATCCATCACTAAGCTGGCCTTACCCACTTTAAAGACCAAGGTATGGCTACACAGGATGCAAAAGCTAAAATTCAAAATACACATGATCTGAAAAACAAAGTCAAAAGTCTCTATTCAAGGAACAGAAATTTCACATGTAATGAAAGATCAATAAGATGGATGACTTGTTAAATTGTACACAGAATTTGGAGTGTCTGCAAAGAACAAGTACTTACCTCACTGTGATTATAGAAGAAACACACAACTGCCAGTAGACCTCCTGCCACAGAACCACTGCAAGAGAGCATTTAACAGTATCTGTACCAACATGATACACAACTGATGCCAATTTGGCATCAGAACACATATTACTTCAAGCCACTCATCTGTTTTCCCTCAGATTCTGCAACTGGCTGCTAGGTCTGTTACCAGAAAAGTTGAACACTGTCTGTGACAGAATTACCAGAGCCTGTAGGTCCATCATAATGCTTTCTACTTACTGTGCAGCACAGACAGCAATATTTATCCTTAGGTCACCAACTGCAAAAGTCTGGTACCCTGATACAAATTCACTATCATACTGACGATATCATTAAGCAGGCTGCCATTATGCTACTGCTCCAGACTTCTATTCAGTAAGTGCTCAGTTCGAATCCCGGCCAGGACAACAACTATCCTGAATGAGACCTTATGTCATTTTTCTTGTTCACCCAGGCAACTGCCAGGACAGAATCTTAATTTGGTCACTGCTCTTTCCTTCCAAATTCTTTATACTTGTCAGTCATCCTACCATTTGATGCTATACAGTATAAGACACTGACAGCAATATCAAATATAAACCATTAAGAAAAATGACATCATATGTTCTGGTCTACTTGTTAGAACTCCATTTACATATTCAGAAGGTCATCAGTTCAAATGGCCACACAATCGCCTATCCTAGCTAACAGATCCTTTATGGTTTTCCTTGGACCCTTCAGGCAAACACTGAGAAAATACTTAATTTCAGGTTTTCACCATGCATTTTTTAAAGTCAATCACTTTTATTGGCCGACTAATGCACTCAATTGTATAGAACTCAAAGGTTAAAATCTACATTGTATCAATTTTAAAAGACAATTAAATATCAGTCTGACATGTTTCGGATCGTTTGCGATCCATCATAAGGGAGTGTTGAACGTGCTTGACTGAAATTACTCGTGATATTTCTCGTGTGCATAGTAGAGTATTTCCCAACTCATCGTACCAGGCACATACACTGCAGGTTCAAAATTACGCTGCCAAACACCGACTACACACACGAAAAATATCACGAGTAATTTCAGTCATGCACGTTCAACACTCCCCAATGATGGATCGCAAACGATCCGAAATATGTCAGAATGATTTTCAATTGTCTTTTAAAATTGATACAACGTAGATTTTAACCTTTTGAGTTTTATGCAACTGAGTGCATTAGTCAGCCAATAAAAGTGACTGACGGAGAAAATACAGTATAAAGGGGGCTTCATCCAGTGCCTTTAAAATCCTCTTCTGTTCATCATATATAGTCACCCTGAAACGTTTATTGTATAATTATTATAATATAATTATTGCATAATCTTTGCAATTATCATGACCTCACTAAATAAACCAAGAAACAATACAAATCATCATTAAAACTCTATATAAACACACCTCAGGAATACTCCATACAGAAAGATCAGAGTCATTGTGAAGCCAGCACAGAGCCACACCATTTCTAGGTAGAAATATGCTGGCTCACCTAGGCCCTCACAACTAGTAACTGGGGGTAGTCCGTGGCCCCTTTCCACCTGCCAACACTCCTTGGTGGCCCATCCAAGCCAGTTCATCACTCGGTACAAAAAACCAGTAACTACCTATAAAAGGAATTCACTTAACTGAATACACCAAATAAAGTCCATATTCAAACACAAATGAAATAGAACCAAATTACATTAGTTTGCAGAATTAGATTCCCCACAGCATCAGAACTACTCACATCACACAGTATTAATGCAATTATTCAGCATGCCAGGTAAATGCAGAGGCATACTCTGAAGTGAAAATTAATACCCTGTAAAACAATGATGTGGTTGAAAGAACTAGCATATATAAATGTTCATAACGGAAAATCGAACATTACCATGATCTGAGATATGACACTGCACAATCTGCCAGAAATTGATCAATTTAACAGGTAAAACCAACAAATGCACAAGTATTACAATATTCACTTTCACATACAATCCACCAATACTCCAACATGTCATAAAGTAATGCGCAAAACAAATTACACATAACAGTTCCAATAATTAAAACTTAGCACTTGCCATCACGTGCATATTTAGCCTACTCATATTCCTTAACCCTTTAGCGTGGGGGCATTTAAAACCCAGTTCATACTGTGGTGTGGGAAGGTTTTTCTACAAGGTATTTAAATTTTGAGCTAAATTGTGCAGGAGTTTATTCAAA
>JGI20166J26741_11518141_pt1 | contig 12511 bp, 6 predicted proteins | sample TergutCu122P5_FD_26741 | JGI IMG/M metagenome (IMG submission 26741) | reverse complement strand
CGTGGCATTCGCTTCAGAACTGTTCCAGAGATTCTTCAGGCGGTAGACCGCTCCATTCGAACTATGAACACAACAGGCGCTGCTAAAGGTATCCTACGACCTCCACATCTCTGGCAACGAGTTGTACACAATGCTGGTGACTAAATTGAAGGACAGTAAAACTTCGAAACATGTATCTATTTTGTATCAGTTGTAAATAAATAGTTTCCACTATTAAAGTTCCAACCCTCGTACATTATCGGCGGTAGTAATAAATTTTGTATTGGTAGTAGTAATAGTAGTGATGGTAACATTAGTCAAATTGGGGAGAGGATCCACTGAACTTATGCACTTATGTGATAAATTTGTGATCGGCTATATTTATGTCTTAAATTAAACGGGGTTAGGACTCTTAAAATCAAAGTTTAGAATGTTATATGAAGGTTTATGTAAGAAAATATATTACTGATAATTTCATGGATAGAGATATAGATTTTTGTATTTCTCTGTTTGTGGTAGTAGGTAAGTAAAGATATTGCGATGGACAGTCCTATCTTTCAGGGCTCCTACAAAGTGTCTAAAGAATGGAGTCATTCAGAATGAATTTTGAATAGGACAAAGCTACAGACCTTAAACCGAAGTGGAGGAAGTAGAAGAAGAAGAAAAAGAAGAAGAAACTGATCAGATTGATTGTGAAACGCATTTTTTTTTTCGTAGCTGGCAGAAAACGTAGGAAATTTACTGAGAGAATAGGAATTTTATAACTGAAGTTTGATAATTTTTTTCTGTATATCGTAACAAATTTACTTTGTTGTGAAAGACACTTGAATCATTCCCTTTTTTTAAATCCACTTTTAACTTAGTGAAAACAAAGCGCAACAGTTATTTCTTAAGAAAATGTTGGAAGCAATAAGAGAAGGTAACAAAAATCTAAATTCATAACATGGAAAGCGAGTCTGTTGGTTGAGGTATATTAATTACATTATATCGTACACGAAAGAGGCGTTACTGTTAAGCAGGAAAAATTGCGCCCCATAATTGCACAGACCATTAAAGTCTCTGCGATAGTGGTAATAAATACAGCAGAGCCATCTATCGTCATTTTAGTGAACGATGAGAAACTGAAATAACGGTAGGCTCCTAGGGACTGGAACACCTACAGATAACAGGGAATATCCTACTGCAGACGGTAATGAAAAACGAGATGTTTCTCTGTGTGTCACACGCATGCACACATAACCACATAATATACGTATAAGCATGCAGATCCTACCGGAATACAACAATTGTTTGGAGAATTTATATAAACTTCTGTGCTTAATTCTGTTGTAAGGTAACTTTCAATAATATATGCATAACAGATATTACGTAATTAACTAGCTAACTAATTAATTAAATGACTGACTTACTGACTCTTGGAGCGGAATCTTTCCTCAGAAGGTCAATGTTCTTCAAGTAATCAGGAAATTCTGCTCATCTTATGAAAGTAAAAAAAATCGATTACTATTTTCACAACTGCGCGCGCCATTTCTCCCTACCCTAAACCAGATTAATCCAATCCATGCCATATTATCGTATTCTTAAAGACCCATTTAAATACTGGCCTCCTATCTACAGCAGAGTCTTCAAAGTGGTCCGAAGTGTTTCACGTTTTTCGTCGGAGATACTGAAGATACACTTCTCAAAGCCAGTCCGCTAAACCCAGGTCTTAATTTCCGTTTTATGACTCTCGTCTTCACTGCACTTCATTCGTGCACTAACAGCATCACATTTAATAATTGATAAACACCAACACATGCACTTTTTCACATTCAACACTGTATTAGTCTAAAATGTTAATTTCAATTTTAAAATACATAAAAATACTTAAAGGTACTCCGACATGTTTCGATCTTAACAGATCATCATCAGAGAGTAGGTCTGTACCTCGTTAAAGTTACTGAATAATTTAAAATTGTTTAAAAGTTTAAAAACACAGAATTTTAAAATTCTGACGATCAGTCCCTGTGTTGTGGCAACAATACATGTAGCAAGTGTACGTGGTGAAACTTGTGGTGCAGTGCAACGCACAGAATTTTAAAATTCTGTGTTTTTAAACTTTAAATTATTCAGGAACTTTAACGAGGTAAGACCTACTCCCTGATGAGGATCTGTTAAGATCGAAACATGTCGGAGTACCTTTAAGTATTTTTATGTATTTTAACATTGAAATTAACATTTTAGACTAATGCAGTGTTGAATGTGAAAAAGTGCATGTGTTGGTGTTTATCAATTATTGAATTGAAAAATTCTCGGTGAAACATTGAAATTAGCATCACATTTGTTTTTGCGCGTAAGATTTTTAAAGTGAACACTTTTGGTGCATCTAGTTACATCTGAACCTCACTATAAATAGTAACATAAAGGGATATATTTGTATGTGTTTGCAAGGACTTGCACTAAAAATATGATATTTATAGCATCATATAGGAAGGGCGTGAGAAGATTGTCTTTTTAAGTAAGTATAAATTTCTTCTCGCATATCTAAAACACTTTATTGCTACAGTAAACTGTGCATGATGCGATCAGCAGAATATATCACGAATAAAGCGTGAAGTGTATATTGGAAATTTTAGACGTTACTACGCCTGTGTAAAACTAACATTATAGAATGGAGGGGATATATTTCAGCTTAAGGTTTCCTTTTTTTTTTTCATTTCTGGAACTCGGCTAGAAAGAGTTATAAAATTCTTGAGTTCGTTAAATTGAGGAGTTGAAGTGACGTTCGCTTTGATTGAAAGTAAGTGATGCAATTTTATAAGTCATAACTCCTATTTTGAAAGGAATTTATTGTACCTTATTAACTTCCTCTTTTTGATTTCTGTGTGTTTAATGCAGTTGTAATGCCATTCAAGATGTCGCCCCATACTGCTTTGCGCAACGTGTCCGATATCCCACACTACGTCAGTAAAAGCTTCTGTGACTCATCTCTTAAATCTAATTGTCCTTTTATTACTTTTGCTTCGTGTCAACTAAGGAGACAGTTGAATGTTATTTTCGTTGTCATTAGCAGAATTACATTTGTATATTTTTGTCTAGTCTATTAAGTAATTAAGTGTTCATTGCTTATATTTGGCTTGCTTATTTTAGCAGTTCTGCATCATATTATGTACACTGTAAAAGCTAAATGAATACGGTAGTGTTCTAAGTATTTTATGTTATACGTATCTTGTGTCATACAAAAACATAGTGTAAAATTGAACGGACAGAAATTTTTATATTGACAGTTTAAAACCCAGCGGTCATTATACATGCTGTTAGATTAAGAAACTCCCCATTTACCAGAGAGTATATATATATATATATATGTGTGTGTGTGTGTGTGTGTGTGTGTGTGTGTTGTTTTTATTACAACCAACTAATGCAAAAATATATAGCACAATATTTTCTCTTTATATAATTTTCACATTATGTAAAGAGAAAATATTGTGATATATATTTGTGCTTTAGTTGATTACAATAAAAACAATATGGAGATGCAAGTTGCGTGTATTAAAATATATGTGTATTGTTTTTATGGTACTCACAGTCAAGGAATATAATTTGCCTAAGGACCATTTGGAGAATCGTCTTTATTATAAACCCGGAATTTGTTTTCTATGCAGTATGAACTAATATTTTATACATAATTTAGATAAATTCCGGTCTTCACGGGGTTAGACTTATGTAATCTTATTTTTTAGTAAGCACAGTCTCATTTCTTAAATAGGAGCAAAAGAAAGCCTACGTGATAGGTTACTAAATTATTTCGAAGAATTGCAATGCTTGTGCAATATTTTCTTTTTTAGAGTACCCCGAACTTGAAGACACTCAATTCTAACCGATTCAGCTCTTAAGCTTCGTCATGTAGGTAGGAAAGAAAATATATTTCTAATAAAAATATATAAAGAAGGAAAATTGGTGTTAGAAATATCACAGGATACCCTTATATTTCGCTGCGATTTTGTTATCTTTTTATTTCTCTCGCATTCCATTGAGACAAAATTTAAAAGTGTGTTTTGCGTTATGTAGTTACGTTTATCCCAGAAATTTAGAACACCGCTGGCTGTTATTTTCTTTGCGTACTTTTTTAGCGAGCGTAAGTGTACGTAATTGATAAATTGATCCAACTTCATGCTTTACAATGATTATTTTTCTACTAGAAGGCCCAATGAAACAAATTCGTAAACATCTTGCGTCATTCAGTGTGAAATAGGAGAGCAGGTGTGTTACATGTACCGAACTCTGGACAGTGGGAACGTAAAGGCTTGAAACAACATAAAAGGAAAGTTTAAAAGAGTTCTACTTTTAAAGACGTCGTAATTCAAACTTAACAGGTTGATACATGCGGAACTGGAAGCAAGAGAACATAGCTGACTGCATTCTAATTTATTTAGGACACTGTTGCCAATACTGCACCATTTTGTCCTTAGTTTTCTATGTAGTATGGAAAGCTAACAGTGGACCTAGTAGTAAATGGAAGGACGAGATTAAGGTGGGCACGAAAGTAAAATGAGGTGAGGTTTTCACTAGATTAATGTGATACATGATGGGGTTTAGTGACGGGATTGTGAAATTGTGGGGTCCACAAATATATTAATTCTTGAATATTTGATTGAATGGAATTTAAAGGCAACAGATGAAGTGTTTTGCTTGAATTGCGACCAAGAGCTGCTAAATTAATCTGACGATACACATTTACTAGTTCAGGTTCTGAAATGAGTGTTCCTTAATGTTGAAAACATACCTTCCGCTGAAATCGCTGAGCTAAGAATGGATTGTGAGTTGCTTTTGCAAGCGAACATCTATCGTGAAGAAAATAATAAGTCTTGAAATTGTTACCTTCTTTGAAAATTCCACAATTTGCGGATCTACCTTATCGTATCATTCTATTTGCTGTATTTTGCTAACTTGGCAAAATTCTTACAAATAACACGTCAACAATTTTTCCACACAAAGTTTCAGACACAACAAACATAATTTGCACAGCCACAAACCTAAGTAAACTGGCCTTATAATACCAAAAATTTGGAAGTAGTATACTACAGGGCTGTACGATCGAGTGAATAGAACAGGAAACCTAGAAGTCGAAGCTGAAGGGAAAGCAGTTGCAGACAAAGGCCCTAACGTCTTACACAGGAAAAGTAGAAAACCATCTGCAAGGAGTAGGCATAAGGTTTAAGAAGGTTACATGAGGAGTCAAACTCTTGGGAGAAGATGGCCTCAAAAGAAAGAAAAGACTGGTCAACAAGATATATGCAACTGCAGAGCGCACGAAGGATTTCATTGAAGTCACAAGGATTGTCTTATGAAGAAGCCTAAACCTAAAAAATGCAACGACCATCGCGCAGTAAGCCCAAGGGTAAATGCAGCAAAGTTAGTAGCGAAGATATTACTGAACAGGAAGCTGAATACGTGCATCTAAGAGATCAGTTTGGATTTAGAAGAGGAAAAGAAACTACAGACGAAATTGGGATGCTAAGAATAGTATCAAAAAGAACTATGGGCGTAGATGAAGAATTGTGTGCATGATTCATAGATTGACAGAAGGCATTTGACTGGGTAAATTGGACCAAATTAATGCAGATCCTTAAGGGAACTGATTTCGACTGGCACGAAAGAAGACTGATCAGAAATACGTGCATGGATCAGAGTAGGAGAAGAAAGAACCAACAGATGACACAAGTATAGATGCTTATTCACAATAGGTTAAGTCAACATGTTTCGAGCATTATTATGCCCATCGTCAGGAGAACAGACTGTAAACCGCGTCTGGTGTTAGACTGCAGGCTAACAACAGACGCGGTTTTACATAGTCTGTTCTCCTGACGATGGGCATAATGATGCCCGAAACATGTTGACTTAACCTATTGTGAATAAACATCTATACTTGTGTCATCTGTTGGTACTTTCTTCTCCTACGTTAATGATGCACGGTCACACGAAACTGATGGATCAGAGTGTTAAAGTACGAATGGACGAAGGGAGAAAAAATTCTGAAAATTGGAAGAGAATTTAGAGAAGAATGCTAATTGTCACCGATATTATATATAATTTATACAGCGAGTAACTTACAAAGAAAGCTCTTGAAGGGTTTGGAGGTTTCAAATAAGGGGACAGTTGATTCGCGTTGCGAATTATGCAGAAGAGTTTGTGCTACTGGCTAAGAAAGAGAAGGCACTACGAGGCATGACTTACAGACTAATTGGAATTGGAAGATGCAATGTACCCATAACTCTTGAGGTGTAGGTCAACAGTTTTTGCTCACTGAAGAGAATGTTAATTGCTATGTTGAAGTATCGGAAGTTAATACAGAGATTTCCGGCGTGTGGTTAGTTGAAAAATCACGTTAGAAGAATCTAAAAATATGTTGAATTCGACCTATGGAATTCTTCTTCAAATTTGCATTTCAGCCAATACAGTCACTTTTGAGTTTAGCAGGGCAGTAATTTTCTTGAGAGTTACCGAGATGTAGATGAACATACAGCTCTCTCTGTTTCGGTATCTGGAGGAGTCTGGACGCCATTTCTTTTTTCTCCGACTGAGTGAATACCAGAGTGCCATTCGTCACAACCGAGTGCACGTTTGAACTTAAAGTTTAAACTGTATATAAGTTATTTTTCGGTTTGACAACTAAATCTGATTTATGCAAAGTTCCAAACCCAGGAAAAAATTTCGCCAGTGAATTGTGTTGATGGCTTAAAAATACTTTTCGTTCGAGATAACCAATAAATCAAGAAATATATTAAATTAGTGTTTGATTCCTGAGTGCAACACAAAAGTGTAGAACTGCAGTCCGTTCACTTACCGCACGTAAATATTTCTTGAAAGTAAGACCTCATGCCCGCCGAGTCTGGTTAGAACATTTCCCTCTTCTGTAACTTTCTTCACCTGCCGTAAACATTTACATCACTGTTTATAACCTATTTACAAGTGCAGTTGCTTGCTGACGCCAAATGTCAACCAACCCACAATCTAGACAATACAGCGGACTAGTAGGTGACATATGGAGAAGGTGCTTCACGCAATCCAGAACGGCAAGTAAGCGCCCTTGAAAAGAGAAACAGATAATTATACCGACTACTTAGTTAAGAGAGAGGGGCATCCGGGAAAACTGACGCCGGAATAGACGGCAACAATGCACACGTGAAATTAAATCCAGGATTGTCATGGCAAAAGCAGTATTCAGCAAGGTGAAGGCTCTTTTCACCAGCAAATTGGACGTAAATTTAAAGAAAGAACAAATAAAATGCTACATCTGGAGAATAGCTTTTTATGGTGCTGAAAGTTGGACAATTCGGATAGTGGATCAGAAATGTCTGTAAAGTTTATAAATGTGGTGTTGGAGAAGGATGGAGAAAACCATTTAGATCTATCGCTTGAAAAATGAAGAAGTAATATGTAGAGTCAAGAAGCAAAGGAATATTATATGTCCAAAGAGAAGAAGGTAAGATACACGGATAGGCCACGTATTACGTAGGAAATGTCTTCTCCTGTTATTGAAGGAAAGTTAGAAGAAAGGATAGAATTTGCGGGAAGATGAGGAAGAAGATGTATGCAACTGCTGAACGACCTTAAAGAAAAGACAGGAAAGTGTTTTTTTTTTTACTTTATTTGTCCAACACATGGACAATATACGCCAACAATCATCTGTTGGTATACTTTGTGCCTTTATTGGGCACATATAGTAAAATTCTACAAAATGCACGGTACGTGCATCTAGAGAGGACACTGGGATTTGAAAAAGGAAGCACTATATGGCACTATATGGAAAACTCGCATTGTAAGTGGCTATGAGCCTCTCGTAAGAGGGACTATGGAAAGAATGATATTTCAAAGATACATGCGTATTCGAGGAATGATATGAGGCTACACATATATTGAAAGTTCTATATGTGTGTCATAACACGTGCAACTTGTGACATTTCTCGAACAGCCGAAGAAATTTGAAGCAGTCTGTGTTATTTATTGTGAGGTAACAGAAGGAAGTTGCATCGATGGTCAGGATAATGATGTTCGCGCTACTTCTGTGACTGAAGGTTTATCTCCCTCAGACTCCCTCTTGTCCGTGTCACCCAACACAAAGTTATTTTCTTTCCCAAAGATTGTCACATTTTTATCACTAGCAACATTCCTTTGAACAGAATAGCTAGACGACTGGAAGTTATTTCTTTATAATAAAACCAACTAGATGTACTAATTTCACAACTTTATTTTGGCATGAAACTCTACATGTTTCGGACAGTTCGTCTGTCCATCATCAGGAGTTTATTCACTTTAAACTCAGCAATGGTATATGTCATACGAGTTTGTAGACAGCTTTCGAGCAGGACCAGGATGGAACTGCAGTTTCATCCTGGTCCTGTTCGAAAGCTGTCTACAAACCTGTATGAAATATACCAGTGCTGAGTGTACAGTGAATAAACTCCTGATGATGGACAGAAGAACTGTCCGAAACATTTAGAGTTTCATGCCAAAATAAATTTGTGAAATTAGTGCATCTGGTTGGTTTTATTATAAAGAAATTTGTTACGATGCACGGTCACATGAACGTGAAGAATAGACTATTCAGTTAATATAGCGAAGCACGCTGTAGGAGGAATTGTAACTGGGAGGTGTGGAAAAGTCGATCCATGTGGCTGTCCCGTAGTCTTATTGCAGTAAGTTAATACTTAAAATAGGCCTGGAAGAAATGTCGAAAATTATATACCGAACAGTTTGGTAAGTCCATTCCTACTTTTGGAGAAACCTGCTTCTTAGTTCAGTGGCACTCCGTTTACCCTGCTCGTCTCAACCCTGACTCTTAATTTTGTACCATATCTGTCCCATTTCACCTTACAATAGCTCTGACTAATCACACTAATGGCAACCATTCCAAGTAATCGAAATACTTCCTTCTTATAATCATTTCAGCATTCACGTGACCAAATTCCCTCACCCTGAGGATGCAGGCAGTACGTTGCTTTGAAAGGTCTAAACAAACTCTTTTTTTCATAAGCCGGGTAATAACACAGAACGCACTTCTTATAACTTGTGTAATTGTTGGCAACATAGCTGTAAATATCCCAGATAAAGGTAAAAGGTAAATCAGTCCCGTTACAGGCCTGGGGTGGCCCACAGGGTTCCAGGAATTTAAGGTTCCCAGATTTCATGACAACGGCACAGGATGGTGGCAAGGTTATCAGCCTTACGCACCGGCCGCCTTTACCCCCAGGAAATAAACCGGCTACTCATTTCTGTTAGAGGCTGAGTCGACCCCAGTGCCATAGTGCGACTGGAAGGATTATTTCAATGAAAAATTCCAATGACACCATCGGGAATCGAACCCGCGACCTGCCTGTTTGTAGCGTAGTGCCTTAACCACTACGCCACCGCGCGCCCCAAATATTCCAGATAAAATTATTAAATGTAGTTAGCCTATGCATGTTAAAGTCTGTTCCGCTGTTTAACTTTATATTTTGTAGCTGAGTGGGTAGATATCAAGTATAGTACAGAATTTCAAGGTTATATGTTCATAGAAATATCTCCTCTTCTGAAAAATTTCTCACAACCATAATTTCAGTAATTTTGAATGAGGGACTTCAAAATTAATTGGTAAAAATTTCTGCAGAGTTAACGTATTACTGCTTTCCCGTTCGTAAGTTTAGGTGATACTCAGGCAAAGTACTTATCATTTCCTAAGAGCTTATGTAGACTCTTATGAACATTTCCAAGTTTTAATCTTGAATAAGAGACTAATTTCACACTGGAACATATCTCACTTTTAGTGGACAATCGTTATGAAAACGGAACAACAAGATTGTCTATAAGCAGGTCATTTGACTGATATCTCTTCATTTCAGTACCGTTCTCTTGCACTGTTGTAGGCAGTTACACACTAAGAAATGCCCACCGGTCTCAACACTAATGTAAGAATAACACTGACCTTCGTTAAAGCACAAAATATAAAGGTGGTGCAATTTATATACTCGAGAATATGCGAGTACATAAGATCCTTTACATTTGATTGATGTATAATATTACAAAACACGGTAAATTTCTAAACACCATATATGGTACTTTAATTTTTACAGATACTACCCCATATCGGGGCCTGGGGTAGCGTAGTGGTTAAGGAACTGCGCTACTAGTCGGACGGTCCCGGGATCGATTCCCGGTGGTGTCACTGGGGATTTTTTCCGTGTTACCCCCGACAGAACCATGTGCCCTGAGGTCAACTCGGCCTCTGAAAGTGAGTACCAGGGATTTCTCCTGGGATAAAGGCAGCCGGTGCGTTTTGCTGACGACCTACCACCCTTGTAGTGCCGAAACGTCAAGATAATCCGGGGTCTTAACCTATCCGGAACCCCTTGGGCCACCTCGGCCTGTCGCGGGAAACCTTTACTTTACCACCCCATATCAGAGCAATAAAACGCGGAGAAGACGTATATTATTCATGAATCTACCAGGAATTGCCAGTATTATTGATATCGGAGGTTTCACCTACCATCCACGTTCATTTAACCAGTACTTTGAATACATATTTTTGTTCCTTCGTGCCTTACAATGTTATCCGCTAATGCACACACCATATTGGAATTCCATTGCCTACCAACGTATTTTTTAATAATTCATGAAAATCTTTTAAATATTTGCATCCCTTATGCTCTATTTTGATAATATTACGCATTTTTACACATTTTTCGAAGCCTATTATTATTTCCCAATATTTTACTCTACGAAGTTATTTTGTAAAGGTTGAGATCTCACTCCACTTTGTAGTTGTAAATGAGCACTGAGGTTCTTCAATTAAGGCTTGATGATGGCGTGAAAAATATGCCCATACATTTTGCCTAATTAACTTGTAAAATTGTGTATGGTGGTGTGCTTAATATATACGATTGTCTAACCTTATCGGTTTTGTTTTTAATTGGGAGACTACTTTGCGATGAATATATACTCCTCCGTCGGTCGCGCCCCTATGCGGACATAGTTGGTCGCATGTATCTGTGAGATACATTCTAAGTTTCTGATAAAAATGGTAAAATCTTTTACGGATAGACCTCTAGTTTTTTCAAGAATGTTCTTGATTGTGAACTCTGATTCATCACTAAGGGAAATTTTGCAATTCCATTACCCCAAAATTCTTTCATATTCTGCTTGTTACAAGGAAGCGCCGCATCTAAGCACAAAAGACTGATGAAAGATTTTATCTTAATTTTTTCTGTGAGTTTGACGTCACTTTCGCGGCTGAAGTCATGTTGGAAAATAACAATATACTGATTTGCGTGTTGAAAAATATTATCTAAAATTTCATCTGTAATGAGACATTTCCATGCTTTGAAGGGCGTATTGGCGTTCCTTGCTCTTTCAGTTGCCCATTAATTTTGTCAGAATGCTTCGAATCTGTGTAGAACTTTTTACTTTACCCAACTTCGTCTTGTCCCTTCCGGTGAAAGCAATCATCAGCAGAATCCCCTTTAGCGCAGCGATACTCATACGACGTAGTGTCTTATGCACACTTCGAGTCACCTTCTGTCTTGGTTCCACACAATTTTCATCGTTTTCCGTCCCGTCGTTAGTGCTATAATCGCCACTTACATCATCAGACAATATCATTGCCGAATACACTCGGTACCCTCTCCATTACTTCGGTATAAGATATCCATAACGGCTGCCAGAAACACACACCGCACTACTAACACGGACGGTAGCGCTGTGTGTCTCCGTTACCAACTGCCACATGTAGCCCAACGAACATGATTAGGAACATGACACCCACTCCACAGGCTTCTAAGAAGCTAGGTAAGCAGCTACTCACAAGTAGAGGAGCGCAGTTGTTTCGTATTCAAAGCAACAAACAAACGTTCCAATATCGGAGAGACACATGGCGACCAGTGTAGGGATATAGAAGTAAGGGTAGCAGCCGTCAGAACAAATCTTTGGATCCTCTATGTTTCTACTACAACATGTTTCGGCTCATGTGCAAGAGCCATTATCGGGCTAACAAGGCGACAAAGAAATGTGAGCATGTAAGACACCTCATTTATTGTACATTGTCCTTGTATAAGGTTGAGATCTCAACTTACATTATCATAACATATGATAAGCCGTATTATATTATATGGACATAAGAGGACGACACGTCAAAAACAGCGTTATAACTTTTGTGACTAAATTATATGAATGAGGAAGAGCAGCTGACAGAATCCAATAGCAAGAAACAAAGAAATGACGACCTCAGGAACATTTCTCCAAGTGGCAACCGGCATCGCCATTTTTAACGTGTCATCGTCTTACGTCCATATGATGTTATTTTTCTTAAATGGCACCACTGTCCAATGCGGACCTTCGCCTCCTTAATATATATATTTCTCCCAGACAGCTCTCTTTATGACATCCCCTTCCAGTTTTTAATTTTGCATATATTAATATCTGTTTGTACAAGGTGGTTCAAATATGACCGGGACTGATTTGTGTGTAAACAAGCCGCACTGCGCAGCAGCTGTGCGACCTTGAGAGAGTGAAGCCACAA
>JGI20166J26741_11518030_pt1 | contig 12513 bp, 10 predicted proteins | sample TergutCu122P5_FD_26741 | JGI IMG/M metagenome (IMG submission 26741) | reverse complement strand
GTGACTACATTGAAGGACAGTAAAACTTCGAAACATGTATCTGTTTTGTATCAGTTGTAAATAAATAGATGCCACTATTAAAGTTCCAACCCTCGTATTTTACTTGTGTAAGGGTAGTCTGGCCACTTTTCCCCTGGCGAAAGAACCCCTCAGTACCCATTAAATAGGAGGCTGGGTACGCTCTTGAGGCAGTTTGAACACTTCGGAAAAGCACAAAATCTCCTACTCCTGCTGGGAATTGAACCCCATACTGACCAACCCAGAACCTTGTCACTGTACTAATTTATATATTAACCTTTTATAGACCTGTGTTTGCATATGTGATCTCATGTAGGAAAACACATATAGAAGTTCATATTCGATATTTAGATAACAAGGAAATTTACTGCATTTTTAAGACATGCTGCACATTCTCTGTTTATTTTCCACAAAGTGCTTATTATTTCATAATTTTGTCTTTTTCTGTTCAAATAATACATTTTTCATAAACTATGCTCTAAAATTTAAATACCCACCACAGTTGACTAAAGGTTAATTAGAAATTTTAATATCTCCAGTCTAGGATAGGCATGTGAAATGCTGCTGTTTTTTCTCTCACTCAGGTATCCATACAACAACAGTGGTCCATGTTCAATTCTAATTCAAATGGAGTGTGGGATACCAACGGAAACCAACTGCAACTGCCAGGTCGCAAAGAGATTGTGGAGTGGGTGACCACTGCATACCGCAGTCTGCAGGCTGCTGAGCAGGTATGTACCTCAGTGTGTTGTTCAGTGCAGGAATCATATTCCTATACTCTTACATTACTAGAAGGGTCTGGAGAGATACAAATTTTCTGGAATGTTACATCATGTCAAATGCTAAATAGGTCCTGACATTTCAGAGGGGCATCCTGCCTCCTTCAAGTTCTAGCATCGCTCTTCTTGGTCTGCTAGACTTTGAAATGGAGGCGGCATGCTTAGTTGGCATCCTCTTTGTTTTAAGTTCACCAGATTCTTGACTTTTGTGTGCTGTTGCAAACATATTAAAACCTTGACTACTTAAGCTGTATTGTAATGTGGTGTGTCTGTCTCTCACAGTAATCTTCAAGTTGCAATATGACTGTCACTGATTGAGGAGACAGTATGTGTGTTTGAAACTGAAAGATGTGCTATTGCTGGTAGATGAAGTCTTGACTTTTGATGTGACTGTCCCATAAATAAACCTCAGAAGTTAGAATAACTTAGTCAGCTGTCAGACACTTGACAATAGGCATAGCTTGGAGGAAGGGGTGTGTCATGGAAATGGGGCCCACAATTTGCACGTGACACAAAACCACAGCTGTTTAAAGTCTCCTACTGGCAGAGTAGTGTCCTCAGTCACATTGATTAGATGACCTTTTGACGTGGTGAAGAGAGTGCTAAAATGCTTGACTGAAACAAATCATTATTTGAAAGCAGATGTTAACATACTTAGGTGTAGTTGTATGGTTGTCATAAATATGGAATTTTAGAGCTCCTGGTTTGCCACTTGTCAGGCTACAGATTTGTTACATAACAAAACCAGTGATTTTTGAGGCCGCTGTGAGCAAAAGTCTCTTAGGAGTTTTTTATTCAGGTAAATATGATGAATCCATTCCTTCAGATGTCAGCCAGCTACAGAATTGAACACACTCTGTTACTTCTAATGCTGCAAATTGACCTATATTTTACTTTCTTATGTACTTCATTTGCCTAATTCCTGATACTGTAATTGTTTGTGAGTGGACTGTATCTTTAAAATCTCTTTACATTCTTAATAATCTGATGTCTGGTACATATTTATCACACTCTGCCCCCCCCCCAAATAGTGATAGATTTTAAGTGAAATAATCTGCTGGTCAAAGGAAACTTTGCTGATTTATGTTAAAGGGTTAAAAATAATCCAGTTTAGCAAACAGTTCTGGAATCCAGTTAAGAAACCCTACACACACTGCAGATAAGCATGGGTCAAAGGGATCATTTGTGAAACAGAGAAACTCGTTACCTGTCTTGTGAACTTGAGCACAAACATAAGACCAACAGTTCTGTCTCAATGTAAATCAGTGGCCCTGTCTTGGTATAATGCTTTCTAAAAACAGATTGCAGTTATATTTTAAGAGTTTAAAACTTCTTTGTATTTGGCAACAGAAAGTAACACTTTTGAGTGAAGTACATCTCATTTTTCAGATTGTGATAAGCAAGGAACATTATTGCAGAACTTAAATACAGAAACATGGATTCTGTTACACAAATGTGAGACAAAGACTGAGGTCACAAGACAGCTTCTTCTGCACAAACATAAATAATCTACACTCCAAACACTTTGAGTTACTAAGATAACAGGAGAGTTACTTTGTCTTGCAGGAAACTGTACGTAGAAGTTTTCTGGTCACTGGCCTTACAGTGGCTGCCAACGGAAGTGAAGATCATTTTATCGAGAATCTGTCGGTGATTCCAAGAGCCAATAAGAATGCGTAGCACTTAGCAGAGCAGAGTCTGGTAAGTATTATATAGAGTGTAGAAGTGCTGAAGTGCAAAAGTAACTCCATACCATTCTACCTTTAAGTAGACATAAAGAAACCATCATTAAGCATATTTCTCACTTTTCTGTGACTACATTATCAAATCTGAACCTGATGGTTTTGGGGAGAGGTATTAGAATATCATCATTTTAACCTTTGGTTCAATGTGGATGTAGAATATTCATTTCAGATCAAGACTTTTTTCCCATAAAGTGCATGTAGTCACCCGTACCTTGAGGAGTCAGGTCTTCTGGGTTGTTGCACTGAGTAGCAGGGATGTGGATTCCCAATGTTTTGATGGAATATGACTATACTGCCTTATGTACAAGGATCTAGGACTTCTAGAAGACTTCCACATACATCTTGTTTTCAGAACCACATTTGAACACTTTGATTTGTTCGTAGTCACTGCTGATACACTGTGTGAGCATGCACGTTTCAAGTAATTCTGGTGCCCTCTATTCACACTGAAACTTCATGTTGTCTTCACCTAGACATTAGGCAGTTCTAAAAGTGACTTACGATATCTGTGATATTTTAAATGCTTCATTAGATGTGATCAGGCTGGCAGGAACTGTAGATGTGAGGTTCTCAGGTTGCTGTCTTCAAAAGTACACAAATGACATCCCAGACAGTAAACTTCAGGCAACACAATAATTAGGTCATGTAGTGATCTATTTCTGTGCACAGTTTCTACTACAATAAATGCAGAGTTAGCCACATTTGTCAAAAGTAATACAGTAAAGGCCTTTCCATGATGTGCCATACAGGCACAAGGAGGGTGTGAGGTATAACTCTACTCATTGCTAACCTCTGTGCTAGATAGAGGTGGGTAGTCGATGCCATGCCCTGCCCAGTACCCATTGTACTGGGGCTAGGTGGGCTGCCCTGGACAGCTGTGGAAAACCTCCTCCTCCCCCCTCCTCAAGCCTGCAGCAAGTCACTATACCAAATACACTATTCTGGCTTCCTTTGTCAAATGTAACCCCATGGTTTCACATCACTGTCATGTTTAACTTGTAGGTTATGGCCAATGTTTTGAAGGAAACTGTGGCCTACATCTTCAAGGTAGAAGTGTTCCATCTGCAAGACTATGGCATTATAACCCAGAAGCCCATAGTTTAAATTTTTACTGCTATTAGATTTTCGAAATTTCAAAATTACTACCTGCTTCCAATCCACTGACTAAAATGTATCATTACTGTGTTATTAAACTTGTGAGTTTTGATAGTTGATGTACAAGGTGGACTGTAGAGTGCAGTTACCATTTCTACCACCAATAACTGCAATTTCTAGTTTTATTTCTGGTGTTTCATTCTGTTACTGATGTTGGCTGTTTGTAACGGTACTCTCTGTGTTTTCAGGTTCTGTGGTAGTAACAGTGCCTTCATGTTCCTTCCATTGTTAGTACAGCTGTTTGTGAATGCCAACCACCTGTCATACGTAACAGTAGCTGGGCATTTCACGCAGATAATGGAGTATGGAGTGAGTACAGATTCTGTTCATGCATGGAGGGTGTCTACCCTGTGATACAGTCACACACAGCTGCAGACTTGGGAGTGTGTGAGGTCACAGATAATATTCACTGAACACACTCATATTGTGATTAATGTTTTAACAGGCAGTGCCATGGCTCAGGTAGGCAGTCATGGTCTGTCACTTCAGAGACCCATAGCCAATGTCAGGCCAGTCCCTGTGGGATTTGTGGTAAAATGGGACAGGTTATTCTCAGAGTAATTCTGTGTTTGTGATAGTATCATTCCACCAATGTCTCTGCTCATTGATTCATCCATGTTCTTTTGGCAAAACAGAAACCTGATTTAATACCTTCTAAGAGACCTGGTTTCAAGACCTCACATTTGATGTGTCCTTATCATAGAAAACAGCTGGACAGGCGTTCTCACTTATTAGCACTTGTTGAATATAACTGATAGGTTAACTTGGACCAACAGGATGACTGTTCAGAAAGCAGATGTGCTTGGTTGGCCCTTTGGTTTGAGTACAGTAGAAACAAATGCTGCAGGAAGTATAGTGAGCCTCTGTCTTATTAATTGTTTGTTGATGGCTTTTGTTGGATGACAGAGTCCTGCGGTAAAGTTACATAATTGTAGTTAAGCTTAACATACACTAATTCAATATATGATGTGTTATGATTAGATGTGTATGGTGTACAACCCCCAGAAGTATGGTATGTTGGTAAGATTTTCACAAGTGTACTGTACATAATGTATGAATGGATTCAGAAATTGCGGGAATTACAAGATCAGGTGTATAAAGATGGTTGAGGTAAATACATGTTTGTTGCATACTGGTACTTTTTCCGTTGACTGGAAATTATATCTTAACGTTTCCTCTTCGTTATTATTTTTAAATTTATCTTTGACACATGCTTGAATGCTTTCCAGTCTGTAATGCTGATACAAGATATCAAGGCTTTTCTTTCAAATACCATGTTCCATATAGCACAGCCTGGTAATACAAGATGGTGGACACATGAATTATAATTTGCATAATGCATGAAGCAGTCTATACAATGAAGGAACTTCACAGCACAACATGACGTATATTGCCATCCTATGTTACATTTATACCCAGCATAATATAACATTACAGTGGTAAGACAACAGCAATGAGTAATGTTACAATTGCCTTGAGCAGTTGATGTAATGATGAAAACTTACACAGTGGTTGATATATTTACAAGCAAACTGTTCTGCACTCAGACTGTTTGTGTGGTGATGAAACAACACCAAACCACTCACGTTTGCTCACACATTCACACAATAGTTAGGAATGACAATGGCTGTTACAAAACAGATAGTAACATTAATATTAGTACAGTACTTGGCAGGACTTTGGACATTGCCACACCACAACCTTTAATATTGTCTTGTACACAACTGGCCCGGCCACTGCAGTAATTACACAATGTGTCCTTAAATGCAGGACATTGTCTATTGTCTTCTTTCAAAAATTGTGTGAAAATTTCAGTTGGTCTAGGGTAGTCCTGTTTATTTTTCTAAATTTTGCTGAGTGATTTGTTAGTGACTGATGTTACAAGGCAAAAAGTGTCATGCAAAATGGCAGCATTTGATAAGCAGTGTGGCTTATAGGATATGCTCAGGGTTTTAAATATTGGTGCTGGGGATCAATCAGTCTAGAAAAAGGGCACTTTTTGTTTTGTTGCTATCATGGAAATAGTGACATAACAGTCTGAAACATGGTTAGATAAGGTCAGTTGGAAGTTTCAGGGGGCAGTCAGATGGGGTCATGCTTCAGGACTTACTTTTAGTACAATGATAAAAGTGTGTTACTTTGATTTACCTTAACCTTGGGAAGATAATAATGAAATAGCATCTTGTAAGATTTATACTTGTTTATTGCCAGTACCTGTATTGCTTTTATGTTATTCCACAAACAGTATTCATTACTTGATAAATATAATTAGGATCATGTATATATCATGTGTATCTGAAGACTCTATAGGTAAAGGTCATGGTAAAATTTTTCCTATAACCTGCCATGAAGACACAAAGCAGTAGAGGTATAGCTGTACCGTTTTTTTAACCTTGGTGCTACATGGTGGATGGGTGGGAGGGTGGTAAACACCATGCCCCAGCTGCTTTATCACCAGGAATGACCTGGTACCTATTGAGGCTGGGTGGACTTCAGGGCTGGTTTGGGTGGGTGTGGAAACTCTTGCCTCCAATGGGATTCAATCCCCAGACTGTCCAGCTTGTAGCAAGCTGCTACACTGACTATGCTGTCCCAGCCCACAAAGGTTCCTTAGACTGAAGAGAAACCTATGTGACATTTGGTTGAATACAGCAGAAAATATTTAGCACTAGTGTACACAGTGTTGTGGAAATTGGAAATGGTCTTCTGGCAGCCACCCATGGAAGGAAGCACGCCCAATCAGTAGTGACAATGTTGAAACAAATAATTTCTAGATGACAGGAGCAGTGTTGCAAACATGAATCTCATAATGAACATTCTACAGTACAGTTTGCAATACTATGATTCTCGTATTTCCTTACTTTACGTCTAACAAACCCACAGAAGCTTCAGCAGAGATGATTGTAGAAAATAGTATCACTGTGTGTCCTCAAATGAAATATAACTTTACAGGTTATTGCAGTTAAGAAAATGAATTATTTGTTGCTTTAAAATCACAGTTGATTACAAAGAAGAATAATTTCAATTAAAAATTACATTTAGATCACCTCCACATGGTGTAAAGTTTAAGAATAAATGGAGCTGTGACACCAACCCACCAAATGCTGTTATGGTGTGGACAGGGACAAGTGTACATTATTTAAACAGTATTTCTTCACATTTAAATATGTGTAAGTTGTATTTGCCAAAACAAACAGTTACTCAATAAATGTGGTAATTTTTTGAACTGGGCAGAGAAGAATGTATTTACACTATAGACAATGTCCAGCATTAATTTTACAAATACATGATTCCCTTCTTGACTACCTCTGTGGGGCAACAATGGGTCACTATATTCACCTTTATGAGCTTTTTCCAGGTACTAATCTGTGGGCACTTTCCCATAATCAAATGTGAACACCATAAATTAGCTTCAATAACCCACATTTTTATGCTATCCATCTAATTGTCTTGATTATAATTTCAGTATTATTATGTTTCTCCAATAATAGTCAATAAAACAGATAACACTAATTTAATGACAGTTTCTTTTTTGGAAAACATAGCTTCCACTTTGAGGCATGATACTGAATTTCAAGTCTGAATGTAGTGAGATGTATTTTTTCCAAATTCTTTTCTTTGTTATGTGAGAAAAGCTGATATATTTGAAAATGAATGACCTTGAGTTTTTATATTCAGAACACTTGGATTGCTTATCCTGTACATCTTGCAGTGAGTCATGTGACATCAACGTATAGGTCTCATGATCTGACCTGAAGTTAAGCCAGATTAATTTAACTGTGTATGGTTAGTGGGTGGTCTACATTAACATTAGGTAGGTTTAGTTTTGGTCTATCTTGGTCCAACATAACCCCTATTTTACATGAAGCCAGTTAACAATTTTCTATAAAAAAGGTCATCATACAAAAGGTTTATGTGCAACACAAATGCATATCTCATCAAGACCTACAACTTCTGTTGAAAATGTTTCATAGTACAGCAAAATTTTGACAAAGTACATGGGGAAATAATTTCAGACTACACAGGGTGACATCTGTATTGCACTTGGCTATGCAGTAATAAATTTCATCTGCCATAAATGAACATCAAGGTCAATAAAGTGTGCAATATAGCAAAGAACTCACTGTGTGTTCCCACTGGACCTTATGCCTCCATTTGTGTCATTCTTTATGCATTGCAATATTTTTATTTATTGCAAGATGGCCTTCCACAGAACACTCCAAATGCAGCTGTACAGCACCTGTACAGTAATGTCTTTATATCATACAGACCTTCACACCTTTCATTTTCAGACAGTCTTGTGTACTCTAGTTGTCTCATCCTGCCTTCAGTGTTACAAACCGGTAGACAGCAGTAGACAGACCAAAGTCAACACTGCAACACCCGTACAGACTCCAAGCACACTACTTCCACTGCAGCCTATGCCTTTAGATTACCACCATAACAGAAGTCTATACCACATACAGTATTTGCTTGTCACGGCTTAACTTCTGGTATGTCTGCACTCTTTTGCTGCTGCTGGGGCTGTGGTGTTAGCACTGACTGCCCCAAGTGGTGCTGGCCAATGACACTCCAACTGCCATTACTGCAACATATCATATTTGAGCTTTAAGAACTGCCAGATATGCTGTCATGTTTAGAGTTGTCCAGTTTTAAATATCAGTTTTTTCCACTAACCATGTAATTAAGGGAACCGCTGGTGTGTGGGACCCCGATTTTCCTCTGTACAGTTGCCCTTTTCCACTGCAATTCGCCTGCAATAATTGTTGGTCATGAATGTTAGTAAAAAAAGCTGATTCTTTTAAAACCGACTCCACATCTGTTCATAGTGAAAGTTACTGACACTTCTACTTGAGTGGCATGAAAATGGGAGAAAGTAATGTGTGGATGGCAGAATACACAAGTGAAGTTTTGTGCTTGGAAGACAATTTTAAGAACCTAATTTTGTTACTATGCAGTTACGAATCTAAATGTTGCAATGGTTTTGTCACAGACTTTCTAGAAATAATGTTATGAAAGTGAATTGAGATTTTAAGTTTTTCTATATATTCTTATACACAACACATGGAAGATGAAATCACCGTGTCTGAAGTATCGCAATCAAGCAAACAAACTTCCAAGCTTTATGATATTGAGTGTGGCCATTGGATTGAAGGACATTCTGGTGACAAAAGTTTCCTGTCATCATCTTAAATTAACTGACTGGCATGAAAGAAGATTGAACAGCAAATTGTAAGTGGATCAGAGTCTTAAGGTACAACTGGACCAAGGCGAAACAAAGTGAAGACTGGAAGAGGACTTAGACAGGGATGCTGTTTGTCACTGATTTTATTCAGCTTATACTGCAAGTACCATACCAAGGAAGCTGTCGAAAGGTTTTGAGAGTTCAAAGTAAGACAAATAATTGGCACTGTGAAATATGCCAACAACATTTTGTGACTGGCTATGGAAGAAATGGTACTACAGGGCATGACTGATAAACTGATTGAAGTTGGAAGACGCTGTGGAATGGAAATGATTGTGGAAAAAAAATAAGGTAATGAGAATCTGAAGACCACCATTCCATATAGATTATGATAGATAAAAAATGTAGAATGTGGAGTATTTTTGCTAGTCTGATAAACAAATGATACAAGATGTACATGTGAAATTAAATCCAGGATTTCCCTGGCAAAGGTGGCATTCAAGGAAAAGGAGGAGGAGGAGAAGAAGAAGAAAAAGAATCTGTTTTCACCAGCAAAATTGGAGTTAAATTAAAAAAAAAATAGTGAATTGCTTCATTTGGATTGTAGCTGTGTATGGTGTTGAAACTCAGACACTTTAGAAAGTAGATCAGAAATACATGGAAAAGTTTTGAAGTGTGGTGCTGGAGAAGATCAGTTGGACCGATTGTGTGAAAAATAATGAAGTTCAAGGAGACAAGGAATATCCTACATGCAATAAAATGAAGGAAGGCTAAGTGGGTTGGTTGCATCTTGCATAAGAACCGTGTTCTGACACATGTTATTGAAGGAAAGATAGAAGGAAGGATAGAAGGGACAAGAATATAAGGAGAAAAATGTAAGCAGTTACTGGGTGACCTTAAGGGTAAGGGAAGCTACTGGAACATGAAAGAGGAAGCACTAGAACACAATGTATGAAGGACTTGCTGTGGATGGGGCTGTGGATCCGTTGCAAGACAGGCTACAAATGAATGAGTCTTATGTAACGGTTGTAAAAAGGTGTGAGCAGCAGTATGATACATGACCTGGAAACTCTTATTGTTTCAGGTCTGTAAAAAATAAGCACTGCAGTTAATGTGTTTTGTTCAGTATAAAAACACAAAGATTTCAAGAAACAGGACTGATGTTCATGAACCTCAATGTTGAAGATGTTGACCCTTTGTGATATCTCAAAATTTGGTGTATTAGTGATGTCCTTTAGTGACTTCGACATAAAACTTCCATGCATCCCTCATTCTGAGCATCACTGAAGGATATTTTGTGTCATAACTGACCTGCCATGTTATAACTAAGTGGGAATGAGGTACATTGTTGAACTTGGTTATAACGAATTCAGTTGTTGTGACTCCTCATTTATAATGTCATACTTTCCATGGTACCAACTACTAATTCCGTATAAGGCACATGTTTTCGTGTCTTGCTTAGTGCAGCATACATAAGAGCATCCTACCTCAGATATAACAACATTTCCAATCATCGGTTCCAATATAAATTTCCAAGAAGTAGGTTATTTTAAAAATTCAACCCTCTTCTTGTCCTTCAGACATCAAGACCTCAATTCTGTCAGGTAGCTATATGAATTGCAGGTGTAGAAAATTACATTGTAACTGTAATTCATGATTTCAGGCCTCCACCTTGTTGTAAATAAGATGTTTGCTCTTCTGGGATGTTATACAGTGTAGATTGATAGTTACTGACATTTCTTGGGCTGCTTTACTTTTGAAGATGGGACCGATAGGTTGTCCCAAATTTTGCTAACTAACTATCAATTGAGGCTGCATAACATCCCAGAAGAGCGAACATCCCAACTGTAATTCACTTTGTGCATAAAGTTGCCCTTTACTTCTCTACTCCTGCAGTTAAAAGGAGACTGGTTGAGTGAAATAAAAAATGGCAGAAAAACAAAAAAGAAAGGAAAGAAAAAAGAAAGAATTTGTTCTTCTAAATTGTATGATCCAAACAATTTGTAAAAACAGAACCAAAATGATTAGTGCACTTGAATGGAACAGATCAAGAATTAAGTTATTTTGAAGGCCAGGATGAAGTGATGTCAATTGAGGTGCTGCTTAAGTGGCTTAAGCAACAGAGAAGGGACAATGTACCAGTGAGCAGTTCTCTGCTCATGATAACTTTTGTTCCGCCTAAATTTTATATGTAAATTAATGTGTATTTTAGTGTAAGTCTGTATGGAAATTTACAATTATATAAGAGTAATTTTTATTCTTTCTAAATTTCAATTGTAATTTAATTTTGCAGTACATCATAATGTAAACATTTAAGTAATATGCCTAAAGACCTGTATTTTGTCTTAAAATATTTTTCCTTCACTTTCACCATACACCTTGCTTAGAGCGACACTTGTTAATAATGGCATAATTCATGTGGTCCCTTTCATGATGTTATAACCAAGTTCAACTGTATATGAGGAATTTGGTTATCTTAATGTCTTATCTTCATCTATTTCAGGAAGAATATGTGCTCTGTCCTTTAGTCAAACTCCATCTAGTTGTTCAATCTGGAGAAAAATGAATTCCATGCTCAAACATATTGCTGCCATGACTTCAAATTGACAACTTATATCTTTTTTTTTTTAAATGTCCCCAGGAGTGACTTGTTACATCTAAAATATCTCTTTTTCAAACACCATTCACATGATAGACAACTTCAATAATAAAATATTTTAAAATACTTTTTAAAGGTAGAGATTGTGGGAGCAGGGGAAGCAATGTATGAGAAGCTTGGTCTGACATTAAAATTGAGATTTCACCGTGTGCTAGCTACAGACTCTTTCAATTCCAGACAAGAAATTGACTTACCACATGAGGTAGATGGATACTGCAACGAATACAACAAATACACAGCCAATCCCAATCATCGCAAACATCCACACGCTGATATCATCGTCCTCTGAAATTATGCACATCATTTTAGCTTTGAATGTTTTAAACACACTTTTAACAGTCACAGAAATAAATATGTTGCTTTTGAGGTTGAAGTTTTGAAGGTGGGGTACATTGTGTTCTGTTGGGTTACAGCACTGTGTCATCTGGTAGGTGGGTACCAGCTTTTCAGAAGTGCTGGTACACACCTACAAGACCAGAATAGAATAGAATACAAGACGGGCAGCCACATTAGTAACCCACGCACCTATACCAGACTAAATATATATTACTCACCCTTGGTACAAGGTTCTGATTGAAGTTTTAGTGTTGCTTGGCTAGTAAAGAAATTCTCCACTTGTAAAAATATGAATTGTCATCACCGTGTCCAAAAGTGACTGCTGTTGTACCTATTTCTTAGCCACTTGAGTTCAGTCAACACATGTACACCCTTTTCTTAGATCTATAAATTTCTTGTCTGATGATACTTTCATTCTTAATGAAGATTGATAACATAAAAATATTTTGATGTTTTTCTGACCGTGCATCATAGTATAGACTTTTCAAAATACCAACTTAGTGCACAATTCTTTCAACCTTCAACAATATATATGTGACTGCAGTCCGCTCTCCACCTGCATACTGTACGGCTGTTTACAGAGGGTGACGATACCAGAGGCTGTGGTGATACAATTGGTCCTCCTGATGATGAGCA
>JGI20166J26741_11517808_pt1 | contig 12514 bp, 9 predicted proteins | sample TergutCu122P5_FD_26741 | JGI IMG/M metagenome (IMG submission 26741) | reverse complement strand
AAACTGAAAAATCAAAACCTCAGAGGAGGTGTGTTGTGTGCTCAAAGCACAGAAAAAAGAAAACTTCAGTGTACTGCTGCCAAATATGTGATGTGTGCCTCTGCTTGGAAGATTGCTTTCAGCTGTATCACATGAAGCTCAATTACTGAGGTAATGACGATTATTTTACTGCATCTATATAGTTTTAAGATTTCTCTACTAAAATTTGAGAAAAATTGGATAATTAGTTTGCAAATAATGTTTTTTTAAATAGATGGTTGCAATTTTGTCGTTGGGAATTTCAAACTCCTCTGTCCGTGGAGATGGTAAGCATTTAAATGTGCTCCATTGCTGCTGCTGAATTATACGACGTATAGAGGCCGGCAGCACGTGAAGAATCAGAGGTCTATACCACGTACAGAGGTTGACACTGAAGGGTTAATAAAATCTTTAATGGCCCTGCTGCAATCAAAGCTTGTAAATAATTCATAGCATGAAAGTAAAAATATGTATACATAAAGCAGTAAAATGATAAGGTTTTCCCTGCCCATGCCATGAAGGCATACAGGGGGAAAAGAGAAAAGGCTCCACTCATTCTTAATCCTGGCCCTAGATGGAGGTGAGTGGTTAACTGCATGTTCCAGCTGCTTCACCTCTGGGGAAAGAATCTCGGTAATCCCTGAACAGGAAGATGGGTGGGCTCCGGAACCGGTCTGGACATTGAGGAGAACCAGTGGAGAACATGAATGTCACAGCTACTACAGTCGGCATGAAGCAGTGGAGAACATTAATGTCATGGCTACTACAGTCTATATAAAGCAGTGGACAATATCATCGTCACAACTAATACAGTCTAGCTCCAAATAAAGGGGAATCAGCTATGCCATAAGTAAACCACCACAACAGTAACACACAGCTGACAAAGGTTAATGAGATCAATATATTCACCTTCATTTATAGGCTCAAAGCCCAAAATACTTATCACAGTTACAGTTAGAAAATCTAGGTGTTCATACTATCCTAATGTTTGTTCTACACATATAATTCTTGCACTTACTTTGATCAGCGGTTCCTTCTGGGCAATACAATCTTCAATAAATGGATGCACTTTATCTGTATCAATCCCATTCATAAATTCTTGTTCTGTTTGCAAAGATTCCAAAAAACTACTAGAATCAGTCACTTCTTTAATTAGTTCAGCAATTGTTGTATCTGAAAGTATAAAAATCAACAACTGTATGTTTCATATACACATTTATTACCATGGCTTATGCCATTCTTGGTAAAAATTTAAAACAAAGCTTGGTGCTGTCCTTTATTCTTGGTATGGGATGAGACTGAGTCCCCAGTTCTGAGGCTGCTAATAGGCCCATATCAGCCCCAGATGATGGATAAATAAAAGTGGAGCACAGGTCAAATGATAACAGCAGAAGACTGAAGTAAGCAGAGAAAAACCTGTACCAGTGTCATTCTTTCCACCATATGTATATTCCACAAAGACTGCCCTGGGATCAAACTCGGACTTCCAAGGTGAAACATCAGTGACTAACAACCTGATTTAAGGAACTGTCAGCATCTTGGATCTTATTAAGTCCAATGTTATCACATGATTTAACCAGGTGAAATATGCAAAAACTGTGTCAAAATAAAGGTTGCATCACAAGTGCTTCATTATGAAAAGTGTAATAAGTTTTCTGTCCTGTCAATGTACCAATGTTATGAGTATTGCCTACTTGTAAGCTACAGCAGCATTCAAAGATGTGGTGTCTGACCTGAATAAATTATTAAATCAACATGATTTTGAAGAAAACAAATGCCAGCAAGTCAAACTGGTAGGCGCTATGGTTCACTCCATCATACTGACATGCACTGTACTTTGCAACTGCATCTTATGGTAATTTAAACTTAAAACTTCTCTGTTCTAAGCAGTAGTTGGAATTTAAGCCCCACTCAATGAAGAGTTACCATACTTACCCAAATGCAAGATGACTAATTTAAAATGCACCCCCCCCCCCAAAAAAAAAAAAAATAAAAATAAAACAGGTCTGTCAAAGGAAAACGTATTTATAAAAATTTAAGACAACCCCCAAAAATAAAACGTCTGCTGAGAAAAATAATTAACTATTAATTTCATACATTTAATACACAAAGCACGCCAGATTCTCTCTACCTTTACCAATAAATGTCACTATTTCCATCTTCACAGTAAGTGCCATCATCTTCCTCACACTCACTCCTAACATTCCCAACCTCTTCACTGCCATATCACAACATATCATCATCACTCTCATCCACTACACTAGATAAACAGCACTTCTTAAAATCCATCACAGTCACTTCAGGTGACATACAATGCCATTCCATTATTATCCATATTGACTAAACAATACATTACATTTCTTGGTGTATAATTACTCGAAACCATGAAGTTTCATAATTTTCTCCATAGCTGGTGTTGAAACATTAAATACATGGCTCTTTTTATGGTTTTTAAGTCATGGATTAGCCCAGGTTTTATTTTTGAGCCTTGAAGATAATTTTTAATTTTTAATAGCCATTTTTCTGTTACTACTCTTGGACATCTGTTCTCAGGTGCATATCTTAACAAGTTACTGTTTCTATGGTGTCCAGTGACTGACAATAGCTCAAACTAAAGAGTCCACTGGGTTAGGTGCTTATTTGCCTGACAATGGACTTCCAAAACGTTGTGCTTCTTTAAAATGTGAGAATACCAAAAAAAGAAGAATATGTCAATTAACTTTTGTCATGCTCTGTTCTCTCGTTTGTTTACATGCAAAAATTTGGTGAGGCAGGCCTTGATTTGGCTCCTTAAGGTATGGTCCCACACTTCATACACGAATTTAAGAACCAAATTTAAGGAAAAAACCTATCTTGCATTCGAGAAAATATGGTACCTAAAGAGTGTGTGCATGATTAAAAAAATCCACTATAACATGCTGGGAGAGGAAAAAAATGGATGGTAAAACTGAGAATCAGAAGCAGCTATTTTCATATAGTATTCTTTGCTTATAAGTGAGTAATAAATGTCACAGTGTCAATTTTACATTGTGCACTATTTTCTCTTCATGCAATTATTTTCAGTCTGTAGTGCAATATGTTTCATATTCCTAAGTTGGCAAAGCAGAGTGTGTGCCAACTACATTCATGGCATACAAATCACATTCTCCTACAATATAAACAAATTCAAATGCACCTGCCAATGCAGTATGTATAAACCAATGCTCTATGATGCTGAGTACATTTCCAAAAGCCAAGTGCACAAAAACACTCCCTATATACCAAGTTTCTCTTTAATTTATTAATTCCCATTATATATGTTCTCAGTGCCAGTCATTCAGGTTTGTTAAAAACTACATTTCATAAACATACGAGTTGCTAGCGAAGCTTTGGTAGCCATCATATGTGGTAATCGAGCAACAAATTGTTTAATTTCTTGCACTGTTTTTTCTCCATGGCGTTCTTCAAACTGGGAAGAGATCAACTTTGCTTTACGGCTCAGTGCTGGACCAACAGCATTGAAATTTTTATCCCTAAAAACAAAGACAAATGTCATAGAGCATGATTTTTATAACGTATGCCAGAATTATCCTAACCTAATTCAGTACTAAAACATGGCATAGAACCATTTCTGATATTTAAGTCAACTGCTACTTTTAAATAGACAAAGCAAGCAGTACGGACTTTTAGCTCACCCTTCAACCCCAAGATGGAAAACCACCTCTAACAGCTGTCCATAAGTGTTACTAAATATACAGATATACCATGCACAAAATGTTCGTTTTGCACATTACTTTGCTTTTAGATTGTTGAAAAATTAATGAAATGGTTTACACAATAAAGCTGGGCTTCAAATTTATGCTGTCAAATGAACACAACATGTAAGCCAAGTTTTGATATTTTTCCTCCCAATATTGAATAGCAGAGCCTACATAAGCTAATTCTTTATGTCTAAATGTTTAATCAGTAAATTTAACTTGTAATAAAATATATGAAACTTAGACATTTATATATCTCATACTTTATCTTACTTAATTTCTTGGAAATAGTAATCCATCTCTATCAATCACATTAAGCATTAAAACTTGCATAAAAAATTGGAATAAAAATCATCACCATGTATTACATGAATTATTATGGGAAAAATTGCTTCATTACATGCCATTTCTTAAGACAGTCTGCTATTGTGAAATACATCTCTAATGTAAACTGGGAAATTATTTGCAGGCACCCACCACATCTGCAGGCCATCCTCTCTGTATGAAACCAGATGAGGTGAGGTGAAAGGAATCCAGCAAAGGTAAAGGCAAAGCTGTCCTTACACATGCCATGATGGGGCACATAGAGGAATTGGAGGTATACCTTCAATCACTTGACTTTAAGACTAGATGGAGGTGGGTGGGTAGCCTTATGCAAACACCCCACCCCCCCCAAGACAAAAGCTGGGTGGAACCTGGAACTAGTCTGGATATTCTGAGGAACAAATCTCTCATCCTGCCAGGAGCTGAACTCCATATCATCCAGCCTCTATATTGACTGAACTATCCCAGCTCCTGAGGCACCCAGCATAAAAAGTAATAACAAAGATGCAAGCAAGAGTAACAGCTTCATTTGAACCATTATTCTCACATTTACCTTATTTCTGCAAAGAGTTCTTCTCCAGAATTTAGAATGATCTGTTTTTTTTCAGCAGAGATGTCTGTGGGTCCATCATCTGACCTGGCGAACCTCTCAGGAGGAAACTGAGCAGTAGCTATTAGCAAGGACATAAGCAATGTCAGTATTAATAAAAACTTATATGCAACAGTCAGAAAGTCTGGCAGTACGCTTAATTACTAACTTAAACTGAAAACCTATAGTCATGTACTCACTATTACTGATGCCAAAAATCTCATCAATGAGGCCCTCATATGTGAGCTGAGTAGCAAGAGGGGTGAGAAGATCTACTCCTCGGTCCAGTAGCAACAGATGATCAATCTGAGACTGAGGCAAGTTGCCAGGTCTCTCAATGTCTTGTCTCTCACGGGCCATGCGACACATCAGGTCCCATACTTGTTTGGCTGCTGGTCCCTTTGCTGATACTCGAGGTATTACACCAAACAAACTTTGCAATGTCATGATAGCTTGTGCTGCTTGGTACAAGCACGTTGGATCATTTTCCAAATAGTATTCCTGGAAATAAGGGGGAGGAAAAAAAAACACTGATGAAACACTGTATACTCTGTTGATATTCAACATACTACACTCCTATTTCACACTTACCAAATTACATCTGTAAGACATCTGTGATGTGACCTTAAGGAAGCCAATATACTTACTTCACCAAGGCTGCAGAACTGCTCAGTACTTTATTCTGCCAGTTCAACCTCAGTATCTCCATAAGCAAAATTCAAGACCCTCAAGTCAATTTCCAGATTCCAAATACAGAAAAATTCCTTTAGTCTGGCACCTGATAATCTGGAAATCCTGATAATCCAGCATTTAAAGGAGAACAGATGATTTGCTTTTACTAGAATCAGGAAGAACTCAAAAAGGCCTCTAAGAATGTCTATACATCAACCATTTTGGTATCACATGGCACCTTGTCTCCTACTCCATCAATTTATTCAGCAATGAAGACTACAGAAAACAAACAAGATGACCCTGAACCAGCAAATGAAGGAAATATCCAAAGAGAGTACTCCTCTGATTAGTTGTGCAGCTCAAGTAAATGAGCAGTAACAAAAACAACATGTTAGAACATAGATCAGTATAGGTAGCTTGATAATCTGGAATATCCAACAACCAGGCATCTGCCCACTACTGTGGGCACCAGATTAATGGAATTTTACTGTACTGCATGATCTTGTTTTCAAAATGCCCAGCAATAATAAACCACATTTCTCAATAAATGTTGAGAATTTTGGTATATGTATCAGCCCATCTTCATTCTTGGAGGTGTAAATTACCAAAGTCCTACTGCATTTACAGTGTACTCTTTTCTGCCATCAGCCATATGGAATTCACTGCTACAGATTTCATTCATAGGAACAGCTTTAGACACTGGAAACAAGTTTTTAACAAAACTTCTGTAACATATGTTGGTAAAAAAAGTCAATGCTGTTGAAGAGGCAACTAAATGAACCATGTGATCATATCACTAATGTAATCAATCCATACATATGACTGATGGCGTGCAGTGATGTTATTTTCTGCTAGCCTCATACAGAAGACTGTGCAGCCATGGACTGTCTACGCCAAATTGCGCTGAGCTGAAAATTATCGCTTAAATTTAAAAAGTGGTGTAAATACTCAAGTTGTGTTAAAGCAAAATCATGCAGAAAGAAATTGCATAAAATGATACCTGCCTGTATTGTGAAAAGGATAAACTTATTTTGATGACGATGTACACAAATGTTAATATATAAGATTAAGGCATTCTTTTTCAGACTCCCTCTGCTTCCTCTTTACATTACCATACTTCTACTTGTTAAACATCAAAACTTTCCCAAGCTTACAATAAAGTGCAATCCCATAATGCATGTGGTCAGTCAGTACTCTCCAAATTACAGTACTCAACAATACTGCAAACAGATGTGCAGTGTTGGTCTTTCTGTATTAATGAAATTTTGAAACGCACATGTAAAATGGATATGTGCTTAACTTATAAGAAGTATGATATCTGGGTTGCAGATACAATTCTGACACTCCCAGTGGTTTAGTAATGGATACAATGTAAAACAGGGGTGTACAAAACATGAATGCCCAGGTGACCAAATTTTGTACAGTGGCACCTAATATTTGAGGATCATTAGTACACAACTGGCTTCATGCCACTATTCTAACACCTAGAATTGTTAAGTGGCTCCTAGACTCCTGCTGTAAGATATGCATATATTTTTCTGCACTGTTACAACATGAGATATTTCATCAATGAATGCACACAAAAACATCCCACTTTATTTCAAACAATGCACACAATGTAGTAAGGAACATAAATATAAACTGGGTTCCTTACTCTGAAAGCCGATTCCAACTCCATTGACATTAGGTCACTATCAAAAGGAAAAAGATCACAGGAAAACTCCTCAATTAAAGTAAAGTTGCCAAAAACACCTCGATTCTGTAAAGAAAGAACAATAAATTGACCGTATTACTTCTTAACTTCTCAACACTGTGCAGGATAAGGTGTTCCCATGTGTGGAATATAAACATCATCTGGTTAATACCAGAACTCGTTACTTAGACTAGGCAACATTGCATCACACTGTTGTATCATGCCCTGCACTTCAGCTGTGAAATTCATTGGGGGGGGGGTTGAATTTTATGATACTTAAGAACGACCAGAAACAGATACAAGATATTCTGATATTCTGGCATGTTTACCCTTTAAATGGAAAAAAACTGGGGATGTGATAAGATTCTGACCTTATATTCCACCAAAAACAATCCTTAAAACCTGCATGTTTTTCAGAGCCCTATCGCTAGACAAAATTCCAAACATTTTTATCTAGACTTATGAATGTAGAGCTTCAATGTTTAGAGCTTGCACTAATTAGTGTTGGGCTATCAAATGTAGGGGAATGACATGGGGGGAGGAGAAAACAAAGCAGTAACGTGAATTGCATACAAAATTTTAGCCCAGAAATCTCAATGTAAGCAACCCCTGGGAACAACCAAGTGTAAAATAAATAGCCTTGTAAAAATGAGCCTTTTGAACAAGTTTTATTTTGTATTACACAGTGATGAGACTTATTTAAACAAATTATTAGACGCTGAGTTTTCATGTGTATATTTGATTTGTTCTGACATCTGTTTCATTACTGAACCAATTAAGTAAAAGCATCAAATGTGTGTCCAGTTTAGAACCGAAGGTCTTTCCCTTACATCAGATTGATGACCAGATTACTCATTCTCTTGTGCCATCACCCTTATCTGGAGCTGTACAACACACAATTGTGTAATTAATTAAGAGTTAATGCTACCAAATAGGTAGCATGCTGGTGGTATGCAACAGTGGAAAGGAGTCAGTCTCAACCAATCTTTGTCTACCATCAGGTTAACATGTTTTTTCAGTATGGTCATTCCATTGAAGTAAATACAGAACACCAAGCCACAGTGAAAATTTGGTATACACACAGCAAATTCAGAAACATTTTTCAGTACCTCGACTTACAAATGCTCAAGATCAGAGGTTTTATTTCATTTACTATTTGTTTCATTAATTGGTAAAGTGTACATAAATCTCTCTAAAAGAAGCAATTATCAAGATACAACCCATGGCAAAAAGGAAGGATAGGCAGCCTAGACTTACACACATAAGGTTACTACATCTTCATTACTATATATATTCTGTACAAATGACACATTAACTTATATTTTATTCCAAAAACTTGCACAATAATAGCACTATACAATTGTATTATTTTATAGTGTTTCCTTCATTATTAATTTTTTCCTTTGTGTTATTATATTTATATGTTTCTTTTGTCTGTTGGGCATTTGCAAATATAATATTATACATATTCTGCACAAAGGACATATCACCTTATGTTTCAGTCCAACTGCATAATAATAGCACTATATATATATATATATATATAAAACAAATTATAAGTTAATATGCATCCATTTCTCACCACCCCTTTTTTACAGAGAAAACTCTAACAAAAAAAGTATATTCAAGTCCATGAATACTGCAACTAAAGCAGCTCCTCCAGCTTCGCTTTAATGGGAATTCTGGGTGAAAGAAAGGAAGAAAGAAAAAGCAGTAACTGGGTCCCATTTAATGTGCTTAATCTTCAATGGTTTCATACTGTAGAAGTATTCAGGCAATTCAGCTAATGCATATCAATTCAGTTATAACATGGAGAGATGTATCCTACCTTTAACCACTTTTCACACAGCAGACTCTTCCGGGGAACAAAGAACAAATGGAATTCCTTTCTGGGTCCACTTGCTCGTTCTTCACTATAACAGAAAAGTCCTTATGAGACTGCATTCATGACGTCGTCAATCAAGAGATGAGTAACAAATACGAAACTGCAATTAAAAAAACCGCAATCGTAGAAACCATTTTGGAGACCTATGCATACAAGTAGTAGATGAGGGGATTCTATTAACATTGATATTTAAAGCAATATAAGAAATGTACGTATAACACTGCAATGAGGCGTGTTTTAGTCTCTGAATCACAGTCCCCTGAAATTGCACTAAAAAAATATTTGTTAAGTGGACTCACCCATGTACATTGTCAGCAACCAAATCCATTAGACGTAAATGTGGTCTTGTTATGAATATGATATTTCGTACATCAGTAGGTGGAAGGTTGCCAGCTCTCAATGGGAACATCTTCAATACATCATTTTCCCGCAACACACTGTATTTTGCTACAAGACCTACTGGTCCGGCCAGTGATTCATCCCATACTATTGCCTGAAATAACAAACTCAATAAAGCCCCATACATATCTTAAAAATCAAACGCTGAAGTAACATATTCTGTAGAAGTTCCTTTTCAGTAACAAACTACCCTAATTGAGAAGGTTCCTATAAATGAGAAACAGGTGTGACTGGTTGAGAGATTGGAGGTTATTTAATTGTGTAAGTAATACTGTTGAAGCGGCTTTGGTGGTCTTAGAGTAGTGTGCTGGCCTTTAGTACCCAAGTTGGAGGGTTCAAACCCGGCCGAAGCCGTCGGATTTTTAAGGGCGAAAAAATCCTCTGCACGCCTTCCTTCGGAGGGAAAGTAAAGCCGCTGGTCCCATGTTGTAGATTTGCAGCATGTAAAAGATCCCTAAATAGCATGGAAGTCATCATTTTGGCAAAATTAACGGACAACATTCTTGCCCACAGTTCCCACTTCCGCCGCTGGGATCTCTCACGTCGTGGTGCACGTGGAGGTACCTGGTGGTGAAAAGTGGGAACATCTAAAAAGGGGGGGAAAGCAATGGCAAGCTACCCCTAAGAACTTGCCCAGATGCATCGTACCATAGCCTACCAGTCGCCTGACTGAACTATGGTCTCTGCCCAGACTGGCCCAAGGGCTGAATACAATACAATACAATACAATACAATACAAAAAAACCAACAACAACAACAACAACAACAATAATAATAATAATAATACTGTTGAATGATGGACTAAAAATGATGTGAAGGGAAGCAGTTACAGCCTATTTGCAAGTTCTTTACCCTAGGAACTGTGGGAAATCACAAGTAACCTTGGTGACTTTATTTAGGTTCCTCTGCCTCCAGTGGCAGATTCTAGTAAATACATACCTTCAGGAGGGAATTCCTTGAATAGCTATGCAACCATTAACACACCAAGGACTCTGTTCCATAATTAAGATAAACAATAAGACAGCTAAGATTCAAACCATAAGTCTCCCAATAAAAAAAACACCACGAATGATACTGTAATCTGTACAAGTTTTACAGAAGTATATGCACGACAGTCCCTCACAGTGGAACACAATGACTAACAGAAATCCAAGCAACCATCTATTACAATCCATCCCTACACTTACATTATTGACCTTAAGTGCTCAGATGGGGCACACACAAGTCACTGAGTGGCAAATTGCATTTACTGTCTTGCCACTAACTTAAGGACATGACAGTGACAACTTAACACATTACTACTACAAATGTGTGGGTCAAGAAGACTGACAAATGAAATTTAACGTTTTCTTTTTAATTCTGGTATGTGACCTTCAAGAACTTCACTTTCATGGAACAAAGATAATTCACAGGATATTTTATAGTGCTGTAATCATTACAAAGATTAAGTAGCACTGCAAGAAAGGGATGAAAAAATGGTGAAGTGATAGGAACAAAGCATTAATCATATATGGCCTATGAGCTTCATCAAGAATGACAGTCATCTCAAAGAACTGAGATGATACAATAGGGAGGGGTATCACTCACTTAGTGTTCAACTCCACTCCACCCACATATTCACCTGATACAGTACACTATAGCTTAACTTGGTTGGTGATGTACCAACAATTACCTCAATGAAACAGACTCCCTTTAAGAAGGCAATAATTGCCTAGCCAGTCATGAAAATCTCTACATTTTATGTGACCTAAGGATCCACTGCAGTGTTCACAGATCATTTTTTTCCTGCACAAATGTAATCCTCTCTGCTCCCTCACATTTCATTTCTTGAAGAACCAATTTAATATCTTCCTTCCACCTATGCCTTTGCTTTCCTTTCTAGTTTATTAACAAAAACATTTCATGCACTGTGCATTGACCATTGGCATCCTTTGTATTTTGCCTCCCTGCAGATGGCCACATGATTGGCTAAAACATGTAGGAGGATACTGTGTATATAACTATTTTCACAATACTCATGTGCATTGTGTTGGTGCTATTATTGTGTACACAGTCTCTTTGTACGGTTCTGTCACCCGACAGTCAGAAGGACGGGAATTTACGTTCATCAAAAACATTTTCATGCAGAGGTAAATTTCAGTCACATTCATACCATTTTCAGTGTTATGTTTGGTAAATGACTTGCAGAAATTAATGCCTGCAACACAGTATATGGTTACAGGTTTGCCTGAGTTTGACAGGATCCAATAATTAAGGCAAGTATTGCAACATGCCTTATACAGACCAGAGATGGCTCGATCGAGTGGCTGTAACTTAAGTGACATACACATAACAGCAAGGTAAGCCTGACAATCCAATTTTCTTTGGCACCACTAACAGGGCAGACAACCTGTTTATATCACATTAAAGTGTTAAAAGTAAGATCTTACCTGCGTCTTAAACCTGTGATATTCAACATATTTATACCGGCATACCACTATTATGAAAAAAAAATTACATATACCATGAGATACTGGGAGTATTAACTTTAACATACTACTAAAATAAAACAATGTAAACAGGAAACTGAATAAAAAATGTTCATACCTCTTATGTATGCTCTTTTGTTAAAACTGTACTGTATTAATAAGTCACACAACGATCATATTACTGACAGCGTTGCACAGGCACTGGCAGTAGAATCTCTTACAAAATACAGCTAAATAGCACAATGCTCCCTCACTTGCTACTGCCCCCATAAATGGAATTTCAGGTTGCGTGATTTAAGGCTCCCGCCGTGGTGTAAATGAGATGTGCGCTCTGGGATTTTACGGAGCTTAGCTTGCATAGAATCCAAGAGGGGCTGAGATCTCAAATTTCAAATTAGTACATTTGGGCTTGTATCCTGTACAATACTCACTGTTTTTGGGAAGCCCTGATTGCCTGCTTGCTGATTTCCCTTCCTCCCTCAAAATATTGCAAACCAAATGATTTAAAACCAACTTACATCTACCTAGAGCTAATTTAACAAAGTTCCAAAAGGGAGTGTATTACTCTGGAATTAAAATTTTTAATAACCTTCCTCACAATATAAAAGATTTAGCTAATGTGACAAAACTGTTTCAGAATGCTTTAAAGAGGTTTTTGCTTTCAAACTCTTTTTATAATAGTGAAGAATATTTTAATTATCAGAGATAATCTGGTGAAAACTGGTAGAA